>Ga0247842_10000035_pt1 | contig 293224 bp, 242 predicted proteins | sample LaCruzMarch2015__3_FD_192411 | JGI IMG/M metagenome (GOLD analysis project Ga0247842, IMG submission 192411) | Freshwater microbial communities from meromictic Lake La Cruz, Castile-La Mancha, Spain - LaCruzMarch2015_19m | ecosystem: Environmental > Aquatic > Freshwater > Lake | place: Spain...
GAAACTTCGTCGTAGAAAGAGAATCATGAAATAGACGAATGAGAAATAAAATATTAAAAAGGAAATGGAGTATTAACAATAAAATTGTAAACAAAATTCAGGACGAGTCAGGGCGTAGCCGTATTCATTTAGCGGCATTATATATTGTTGCCCCGGGTTGCGCTCGATTCGATCTCTTGCCTGGGGTAAGAAATGAATTACAATTATTCATTCGCAAGCAGATCAGGTCTGATTTTTTTTGTTCTTTCATAGGCCTGTTCCTGTTTCCAGTCGTCTATAAGCATATCGTTGCCTGAAAGGAGGATATCAGGGACACGCCAGCCTTTATATTCAGCTGGTCGCGTATAAATCGGGGGAGTCAGTAACCCATCCTGAAAGGAATCAGTAAGTGCAGAAGTTTCATCAGACAAAACCCCGGGGATCAATCTTACGATAGCATCTGAAACAATTGCCGCAGCTAATTCGCCGCCAGTCAGAACATAATCGCCTATCGAAAATTCCAATGTAACGAGGTTATCACGGACACGCTGATCAACGCCTTTATAATGTCCGCACAAAATGATCAGGTTTTTTTTAAGGGATAATTGGTTGGCATCGCGTTGCACAAACAGACGTGCATCGGGTGTAAGAAAAATCACCTCATCGTAATCACGCTGGCTTTTCAGATCACTGATTGCACGGTCAATTGGTTCGATTGCCATGACCATTCCGGCACCTTTGCTGAATGAATAGTCATCAACCCGTTTGTTTTTATCAGTCGACCAATCCCTGATATTGTGAATAAAGATCTCTGCCAATCCTTTATCTTTTGCCCTTTTCAGTATAGAATAATTAAAAGGACTCTCAATTAATTCGGGAACAACAGTAAGAATATCTATTCGCATAAGAAATTTTTCACAAAAGTACAATTCCCTGTTGATCTTCGCAATCGGACTGGGAATTTGTATCAAAAAGCCGCCTCAGGTGCATTACTATTCTGCAAACTGAGGTGGTCGACGTCGTTCAAATGGGATTTTCAGCTAATATGATAAGTGATAATGCACCTGAAGTGAAAGAAATCATCACATGAAAATTATATGATCTTGGATAAATAAATTGAATATGTTGCTAATAAACAGTAATTTAATGGCGGCATACAGAGTATTGTGTTCCTTTGATTTGTCAGCCTTAAAAATATGTTTTCGAATTAGTTGAGGATTAGCCGGTAAATATCTATTTTCGTGAAAAATAATATTCAACAAACATCCTGGCTTAATCGCCGAAACGAAATTGCAGATGGAATCTAACGAATTGAAAAAAAACGCAGCATCCGAAGAAATTGAAGTTCTTAAAAGTGGTAGAACCAGAAAAAAAGATGAAGCTGCGACCGCAGAAGCTGCCTCCGGAAGCTCTGATAATGTAAAGGAAACCCTGAGTGAAGATTTGTTAGCTTTGCCAGATATTTTATTGGTGCCAGACACAAAACCGGTTGCAGAGCCAGAAAAGGAACTTTCGCAGGGACCGGAATCATCAACTGTTTCAGAACAAATCTCAGAACCAATTGAACAGCATCCGGATTCAGATAAGGAGCCTTCTTTAATCCAAGTAACTGCTATAGAGGAGGTGGAAGACGAAGATGATGATCTTTTCAGCGACAGGGAGCCTGATGGTCATTTAATTCCTGTCCATGATTATTCTTCATACAGCAAGAATCAGTTAGTTAATACATTAAGAAAAATATTATCCGAAGCGTCTGTTGACGAGATCAGACCTCATGCTGAGGCAATTAAGGGATGTTTTTATAAAATCCGTAATAGTGAAATTCAGGAGCAGAAACTTGCATTTATTGCCGAAGGAAATGAAGAAGAGTTATTTGAGCCACAGGAAGATGAATCTGAAATTGAGCTGAAGGATCTTCTTCGCGAATATAAAAATCTTCGGGCTGAACTGAATAAAAAACAGGAAGCAGTCAAGGAAGAAAATTATTTCAGAAAACTCACAATTATTGAGGAGATAAAATCGCTGATAAATAGTGAAGAGTCTATTAATATGACCTTTCAGGAGTTCAACAATCTTCAGGACAAGTGGAAGGGAATCGGACAGGTTCCTCAATCCAGGGTCAAGGATTTGTGGGAGAATTATCACTATCATGTTGAGCTCTTTTACGACTTTGTGAAGATCAACAGGGAACTGCGTGATCTTGACCTTCGACGGAATCTGGATGAAAAAACCAAGCTTTGTAAGGAAGCAGAAGAACTTGCAGCATCTGATACCGAGGCATTATCAACTTTCAGGGAGCTTCAGAAACTCCATGAATCATGGCGTGAAATTGGGCCGGTTCCGCGCGAAAATAAGCAAGAGCTGTGGGAACGGTTCAAAGTAGCCACGACTTTGATTAACAAACGTTACCAGCAGTTTTTTGAACAGGAACGCTCTTTTCAGAAAGAGCAACTGAAAAAGAAACTTGAGCTTTGCGAACAGGCAGAACAACATTCCGGGTTTTCCTCTGATAATCCACGCGAATGGAATGATATTACCGAAAAGGTTATTGCTTTGCAGGAAGCGTGGAAAAATTCCGGTTTTGGGCCGCGCAAGGAGAATGCAAGGGTTTGGGAACGTTTCCGGGCTGCAAATGATGCCTTTTTCCAAAATAAACGCAATTTCTGGAATAAAAGTAAAGACCAGCTAAATAAAAACCTGGCCATAAAACTTGAGATTTGCGAACAGGCCGAGAAACTGAAAGAAACAGACGACTGGAAGGCAACAACTGATAAGTTGATAGCACTTCAGAAGAAATGGAAAGAGGTTGGACCTGTTCCACGAAAACAATCTGAGTTGATATGGAAGAAGTTTCGCAGTGCATGTGATGAGTTCTTTAATCGTAAAACAACTTATTTTTCTGGTGTTACAGGCGACCAGGATGAAAATTTTAAAGCCAAAAAAGCTTTAATCGCTGAGATTGAAAACTTTAAGGCCACAGGAAATCCCAGGGAGGATATTGAAACTCTTAAGAAATTTCAGGAGAGATGGACTGAAATCGGCTTTGTTCCGTTCCGTAAAAAAGAGGAGTTGCAAGCTCGTTATCATGCTTTGATTGATGGCCATTTTGATCAGCTGAAGTTAGATGATCAGGATATGGGCCTTTATAAATTTAAAAGCAAAATAGAACATTTAGCTTCCCAGCCGCGCGGCTGGTTGAAAATTAACATGGAACGCGACCGTTGTGCCCAACATTTGAAACAACTGGAAATAGACATCAATACACTTGCAAATAACGTTGGGTTTTTCGGATCAAGTAAAGGGGCGCAATCACTGATTCAAGGTGTAAACAGCCAGATGGATAAGATCAAAACCCAGATCGATTACCTTAAGGCAAAATTGAAAATAATTGATTCACAGGAAGAAGTGAGCTAGTTTCACCATTCTTTTTGAACACACAAAAAATAATACTGTGGCCACAACGAAGTATATATTTGTAACAGGCGGTGTGACCTCTTCTCTCGGAAAAGGGATTATTGCATCATCCCTTGCAAAACTTCTTCAGTCAAGAGGATACAGGGTGACAATTCAAAAATTGGATCCCTACATCAATGTCGATCCTGGAACCCTGAATCCATACGAACATGGTGAATGTTACGTTACGGAAGATGGCGCTGAAACAGATCTTGATCTTGGACATTACGAGCGGTTTCTCAATTCTCCCACATCGCAGGCGAATAATGTGACAACAGGGAGGATCTACCAATCTGTGATTAACAAGGAAAGAAGGGGCGACTATCTTGGTAAAACTGTCCAGATAATTCCCCATATTACTGATGAGATTAAAAAATATATCAAATATCTGGGTTCAAAGAAAAAATTCGATGTCGTAATCTCTGAGATTGGCGGTACAGTTGGCGATATTGAATCTTTACCTTACATAGAAGCAGTAAGACAGTTGAAGTGGGAGATGGGAAGTGATGCACTTTCTATCCATCTCACGCTGGTTCCTTTTCTTTCTTCATCGGGAGAGCTGAAGACCAAACCAACCCAACATTCGGTAAAAGCATTACTCGAGAATGGGGTACAGCCTGATATACTTGTTTTAAGGACAGAACATGTGCTGACGCCCGGATTAAAAGAAAAGGTTGCCCTCTTTTGCAATGTTAACAAAGAAGCTGTAATTGAATCGATTGACGTTTCAACTATTTATGAAGTTCCAATTAAAATGAAGGAGGAAAAACTTGATGAAATCGTCCTTAAAAAGCTCAATCTTCCCCTTGGTGAACCTCCTGAACTTAAAGAATGGAATGAATTTCTCTTCCGTTATAAAAATCCGAAGAGCGAGGTAAAAGTAGCACTGATCGGAAAATATGTTGAGCTTCATGATGCTTATAAATCCATTGCTGAGGCACTTATTCATTCAGGGGCAGCAAATGAGTGCAGCGTAAAAATTGAATGGATCCACTCTGAGAGGATAAACGAGGAGAATATTGAAAGAAAACTTAAAGGATGTGCCGGAGTCATTATTGCCCCCGGATTTGGTCATCGGGGTATAGAAGGAAAAATCATTGCTGCAAAATACTCGCGCAATAATAAAATACCCTTTTTCGGAATATGCCTGGGAATGCAGATCGCTGTCATCGAATTTGCCCGCGAGGTTCTGAAGATGTGTGATGCGGATTCTACTGAGATGAACTCTGAGACCAAATTCCCCGTTATCGACCTTATGGAGGAACAGAAGGAAATCAGCGATAAAGGTGGAACCATGAGATTGGGTGCGTACTCTTGTCATCTGAAGAAAGACTCAAAATCTTATTCAATTTATGGAAAATCAAAGATCACTGAAAGACACAGACATCGTTATGAGTTTAATGACGCATATCTGACAAAGTTTGAAAATGCAGGGATGAGGGCTGTCGGGGTAAATCCGGAAACTAAGTTGGTTGAAGTGATTGAAATTCCGGATCACCCATGGTTTGTTGGTGTTCAGTTCCATCCGGAATATAGCAGCACAGTGTTACAACCTCACCCGCTATTTGTGGCATTTATAAAAGCAGTCCTCGATTACACAAAGTAAAAATTACTATCATTAATATTTATGGATAAGAATACAATTACAGGTCTCGTTCTGATTTTTTTAATTCTGGTGACCTTCAATTATTTTAATAAACCATCTCAGGCTGATATTGAAGCATCACAGAAGCGGAATGAATCATCAGCGCAGTCCCAGACTAATAATGCAGGTCAAAATGAAAGCAAAGCAAAGGAATCTCCTGCCACACTTCAGACAAAAAAAACAGATTTCCCTGCCGATAGTTCAGTTACTTCAGGTGCCGGAAATGAACTAAAAAACCTTTACGGAGTTTTTTCAGAAGCTGCCAAAGGTACTGAGAGGTTTATTACTCTTGAGAATAATCTGATGAAAATCAGAATTTCTACAAAGGGTGGAAAGATCTATTCTGTTGAATTAAAGGGCTATAAGAGATTTAATGGCGAGCCTCTTGTGCTTTTCGATGGTGATAAAAATCGCTTTGGATTAAATTTCTTTTCCCAGAACAAAAGCATCCAGACCGATCAGCTATTTTTTTCACCTTCAGTGACCGATACCGTAATATCTGTTTCAGGAGTTGCGGTTTCAAAAGGCAAGGAGGGACGCGAAAAATTTAATACTGGTACAGAGCAGGCTAAATCACTTACTATGCTGCTCGATGCAGGCAACGGTGTATCTGTAGAATATGTTTATTCGCTGAAGCACAACTCATTTATGGTTGGGTTCAATATTAAAACTGCCGGACTTAAAAAAGTAATGGGGGCAAATTCGGACTATATGGATTTAGTCTGGGCGATTGAGATGCCACGTCAGGAAAAGGTTTCAAAATTTGGTGAAGATAACTATGCAACTATCTATTATAAGTATAACCAGCTTGATGTGGATAATATTGCCCCTACGAAATCCGATTCAATATCTTTAAAGACAAAAGTGGAATGGGTGAGTTTTAAAACATTGTTCTTCTCTTCTGTCCTGATCGCAGATAAAGCATTTCAGAGTGGTAAGGTAATCACAAAAAAAAGGGATAAAGATCCGCTTTTTGTATCTGATATGTTGGCTAAACTAACTATTCCGCTTGATAACTCTGGCCGGGAGAATTTACCAGCCAGATTTTATTTCGGACCTAATCAGTATAATACACTCAAACAGTTCAATATTAAGCTGGAGGAAGAGTTAGCCCTCGGCTGGACCGTTATAGGATGGGTAAACAAGTACATTATTATTCCGGCTTTCGACTTTCTTCGCAGATATATTGGAAATTTTGGTTTGATTATCTTGTTGTTAACTATTTATGTCAAGCTCATTATTGCCCCTTTTACTTATAAATCCTACATTTCACAGGCAAAAATGAGATTATTAAAACCCGAAATAGAAGAGATACAGAAAAAATTTGGCGAAGATAAAAAACTGGAATCTCAACAGGCAGTTATGGCCCTTTATAAAAAAGCAGGGGTCAATCCAATGGGTGGGTGTTTGCCGATGTTATTCCAGATGCCGATCCTCGTCTCTATGTTCTATTTTTTCCCTATCTCCATCGAGCTTCGGCAGCAAAGTTTTTTGTGGGCACACGACCTTTCATCTTACGACTCTATTATTTCGCTCCCATTTGAAATCCCCTGGTATGGCAGTCATGTGAGCCTTTTCTGCCTTCTTATGACAGTCACAAACATCCTGTATGTGAAATATAACAATGAAATGAGTGCTGCCGGAACTCAACAGATGCCTGGCATGAAAACGATGATGTACCTGATGCCTGTGATGTTCCTGTTTATTTTCAACAGCTATGCTTCCGGATTAAGCCTGTACTACTTCTTATCCCTGGTCTTCACGTTTGTACAAATGTTTATCTTTAAAAAGCTGATTGACGAAGATGCCATCCATGCCCAGTTAAAAGCTAAACAAAAAATGCCTGTTAAGAAATCTAAATTTGCGGAGAGGCTGGAGGAGATGGCAAAACAACGCAATGTCCCTAAAAAGAAAAGATAACCTGTACTGAAAACAGATCTTCCTTGAACATTCCCCCCCCTTTGCAAAAAGGCGGGGCGAGGGAATTCAAAGTGCTATACTCTCGGTGTCAGGATTCAGTTCGTTCAGGTTTTTTCTTACCATCGCTGCCGGACTGTTCGCGTAGCAATAAACACAAAGATGGTTGCAAGTATTGTAAGAGCCGATGTCTTTGCTGATTATACAACCACAATCTTTACGTTGTCCCTTATCCTTGAGATTTGGCTTTTTTGACTGGACCTCTTCGCTATTATGGAAATGCCCTTTAGGTTTTAAACCAATCAGGTCCATTAACTTCTTGTCTGTTGGAAAAAGCTTTCCAATTAGCTCATCATCGATACATTTATTATGGGCAATCAGCCATTTCTCCAGGTCAATATCTTCGGCGCAGGTGGCAACTCTGAAATCAGGATTGATTTTAATCCAATCATTAAAAAATTTTTGAATTCCTGATGCAAATTCGTTTTTCTGGGCAAAAGTGAACTCAGCAAGATGAATATCTGATTTATTGAAAAAGCCTGTTTCCCGGATCATGTTATTTTGTACATTTTTGTACGAGAGGATATCGGCAAAGCTAAACACAAGTTTATCGGTATAATTAACCAAAAGATTTCCAAGTTCAGATATCCTTTTTAACAACTCGCTTACGTTCAGCTGACTGGTCAGCAATAACGGATCAAACCTCCAGATCACCTTCTCTTTCCCGATTAATTCTGACAAACTGATAAAAGTCTTAATCCGGCTTTCAATTGGTGCCAGAAAGGGCTCAAAACCCTCTTTTTCATAGTTATTTAATGTATACTGGAAGTAGTAATTAAATCCCAGCCGATCGAAGCAGGAGAGGTGTTGTACCAGTGGTCCGGGATCCTTCGTCCAGAATACAAACAAACGTGCCTCCTGAAATGAGATATATTGACGGTTTGACCTGTTAAAAGGGTTGATCCAGCTTACATATCCTATCTTCAACCTGTTTATCAGCCACTCCGAATGAAATGCCGGAATATCAGTTGAGCGGCTCGCTGAAATAATTGTTGGGGCGATGGCTGTTTTTATTTCGCCACCATTGGTTAAAAGCTGAATTTCTTTCCAGATTTTCATCGGCGGGTTTACAATAGCAATTTACAAGGTAAAATTGGTTCATTTTTATAAGCATTCATCCCTGACAGGGTTCCAAACCCTGTCAGGGATATGTTATGGCAAGTATCAGGAGAATAAGTGTTTTATGATTAAGAAATAAAATCGAAAATAGTTCAATGTATAAAAACAAATATTGCTAAATTTGAACATCTTCAAGATGTTACTGAATTAAATGTCTGTTGTTTATAAGGCTATGCATTAATACCTGCGTAACTGAAGATCATCAAACCCGTTATATTAGCTTTTGAAGTTATTTTGCAGTGCCACCATTTTAAGTGCGGTAATGGCAGCCTCATCCCCCTTGTTGCCAAGTTTTCCACCTGCCCTGTCTAATGCCTGCTGCTTATTTTCAGTAGTCAAGACACCAAAAATAAATGGCCGGTTATATTTGATGTTCAAGTCGGTAGCCCCTTTGGCAACACTGATACATATAAAATCGAAATGACGGGTTTCGCCCTGAATTACACAGCCTAACAGGATTATAGCATCAATGTCTGTGTATTCGGCAAAGAACTGACCGCCCAGGGTCAATTCAAAACTGCCCGGAACATGTCTTATGAGAATATTTTCATCAGGCACACTATGTTTTTTAAGCGTTTCGACAGCCCCACGCATTAAAGCTCCTGTTATTTCATAATTCCATTCGGAGACTACAATACCAAACTTCATATCCTTACCGTCAGGGACGGAATTCACATCATATTCTGAAAGATTTTTTGTAGCCATGCTTCATAAATTTCTGACAAACCTACTGTAAAATTTGAATTATATTTCAAATTGAAAAAAAAAAGATTCCTTTGTATTTCTTTAATTGAAAATCATGTTTGCACAACGTTTGTTGTTCTTTTTTGTAATTCTAATAATACCACATTTACTCTTCTCTCAGACACGGAATTCTAACAGATTTGCGGATACCTCCATTGTCAAATCATTTGAGATTAAACCGCCTCAAAATCAGGTTGTTCATCCCGAATGGATTAAAGCAGCAGTCGTGCCGGCAGCTCTGATTGTAGCAGGAACCATTACCTTAATTCCGGCCTCACACTGTTTATTAAGCAAATACTCAATTCATGACAAGGTAATTGATTTGTTTCCGGGTGTTAATTCCCCTGTCGACAATTATTTACAATTTGCTCCGCTGGCCGCAGTATATTCTTTAAAAGCTGCAGGTGTAAAGAGCCGGAGCGACTTTATAAACCAGTTTGCAATTACTGTTAAAGCCGAATTATTGATGAGTGTTATTGTTCAGGGGATGAAAAGCCGGATTCCAACTGAAAGACCTTCAGGCGGGATGCATTCTATGCCATCCGGTCATACCGCACAGGCATTTGTTTCGGCAACAATTCTTGATATGGAATATCGCGATACATCGCCATGGATCAGTATTGGTGGCTATACAATAGCGGCAACTACAGCAATGTACCGGATGATAAATAATAAACATTGGATTTCGGACGTACTTATTGGAGCCGGAATTGGTATTTTCTCTACAAAGGTTGTTTATTATACCCATCGTTATCGCTGGGGCAATAAAAGCAATATTGTTATTTTTCCGGCAATCTACAAAAAAGGTGGAGGAGTCTCCTTTGCAATGATTCTTTGATGTTAAGACAGACTCAACGTTGTAATTTCCAGCATCCTGAAAGGGATAAGTCCGTTAATTGTTGACAATGAGACTATCAGACAATTTAAATATACTCAAACCGCTGACACTTGAAATTGCCAGGTTGTTTAATAGTGAGTTAGGAACCCCGGCTGATATTTTATTATCACAGGAACAAAAATTTCACTTGAAGCAAAATGCACCAGGTATTATTCCGGTTTTAAAGCTGTCAATCTTAGCTCCGGACAACGAGTAACGATAAATGACACCACGTTGCATATAATCTATAGCATCACTTATGTACAGATCCGAAGTTTGCGGATCAACAGCCAGACTGTAATACAGGTGATTCCCTGTATCCAAAAATGGGTGATCGCTTATTGTTGTCTGATTTACACCAAGTTTCCAGATTCCGTTATTAATAAAATAAATTGAATCACGATTGCCATTGATAGCAAGGCGCGAAGGTTTCGCATCACCTGCAAGGGAGAATGTCCTTTCTACCGTAAGCGTATAAGGATCAATTCGCTGCAAAACCGGAAGGCGACCGGAAGTTCCGCTTCTGGCCCAGCCGCCATCGCAAAGCGTCCATATTTTATTGTATTTATCAAGCACAATTCCACCTGGTTGTTTTCCTGTTTTTATTTCACCAACAATGGCATCTGTGCGCGTATCAATGACCAGAATTGTATTGTCAAATGACCAGCAACTAACAAAAAGAAAGTCATTCCATTGTACTATCTGTTCAGTTGAAGCATGTCCGGGAGTGGGAATTTCACCGGTAATCTGATAGGTTTCTAAGTTCACAATTGTAATCTTTTCTGCATAAAGATCTGTTATATACGCCTTTCCTTTATTACTAATGTGAATATATCTTGGCGAGGTCAATCCCGTAATTTTCCCGACATATTTTCCGTCAGATGCGTTGATTACATAAATCTTCCCAGAGTTATTAATGACAATATACCCCATGTTATCGTGAATTATCATCGATTGTGCAACATCACCCAATGGCAATCCGTTAGTATTGTAAAACAGGTCATTTTGAACTTTATGTGTTGACGGATCGTAAAATGAAAGTGAAGCATTTCCATACATGAAATTCCCTTCGTTAACAATAAATATTCCATCCGGAAGCAATGTTCCGGTTTGATGACGACTGATCCACTCATCATCTTTCATGCAACCGGCAATAAAAAGAAGAGCCAGTAAAAAAAGTGCTGTACGTAAACGGATTTTAGTCATTTCAAAAATCATAACGTATTAATAATGAATAATTTCTTCCTGGCATTGGATGTTGTAATACAGTTCGGTACTCTTCATTGAATATATTGAGTATTTTCAATTCAATATCCAGTTTCTTTTTGCTGAGCCCGATTACTTTACCGAGAAAGAGGTTGTTCATAAAATAGGGATAAAGCACGTCAAGTTTGGAAGTTTTATCATTACTTGTAGTTGTATACCTCTCACTGTAATAAGTCCAAAGCCAGGTAAAATGGTAGCTAAAACGCGATAAGTTAACCAGGAAATTGGCAGAATGCTCCGGAATATAGGGAAGTTGCTTTCCGATCGACTCATCGGCCCAGTTTCTCGGTTCGTCCCTGTTTATCGATTTGGTAAAAGCATAATTTCCGTTGAAGTGATAGCCGATCGAAAAAAGCGTTCCTTTGATGCCTGTATTTAACTCAAATCCACTTGCATTTACCCTTTTCATATTGTAGGGCTCCCAGTATCCCTGCGGTGTAGGTAACCATATAATCCAGTTATTGATGCGCGAATAATAGCCATTTATTGCAGCATGGAAGGTTGTGTTGCGGACAACTCCCGAATAGCCGCTTCCAATATCAGCCATCAATCCACCTTCGGCTTTAAGAAGAGGATTACCACCGGGGATATAGTAAAGATCGTTGAGTGTAGGCTGATGATAATTTCGTGACAGGGTTCCTTTTAGAAAATAACCTTTATTTCTATAAGGATAATACCCGAAGCCCGCAGAGGGAATAAGTGGGGTGGGTTTTCCGCCTGTAAATTCTTCCCTTAGCATAAGATTGGCTGATAGTTTATCACTGAATGCTTTACTGAGCTGAAAGTATACAGAATTGTCATAGCGTTTTACATTGTATTTTTGTGGATCGCTGCTTTTGGGCGAATTGACAGAGTAAACACTACTTATCTCAGTATTCGTACCACCGGTTATTGAAATATTGTCAGAAAATTGATATATATAACTTGCTTTAAACAAGTAAGATGCAGATTTGGAATCAGAGTTGATAACAATCTGGTCTTCAGCTCCTGATATTTTGGTCTTTAACTGATACTTCAATAGTTGAATATTCGCCCCTGAAGTAATACTTAATGTGCCTTTTCTTCCATAATATCTCCATTCGGCCACAGGGCGGTGGGCATTTTCAGATTGTCTGTTGATATTGGCATTATTGTCAGTTTCGTTCGACAGCAATCTGGGAAGACTTCTGTCATTATGTTGATACCAATAACGGAATATAAGAATGCTCTTTTCAGCAGGATGAAAATAAAATTCCTGCAGAAAACCCCAATTTTCATATTTCGAGTTTTCATTCTTCTGGGTAGGGTAGAGGTAGTTACCTGTCTTAGGGTCGATATCTGCAATGAATTTATTTACAAACAGATAGTCATTCTCTGAAAAAGTGTAAAAAACCCTTGTCTGAGATTGCATTTTTTTATTACCGCCGTTGACCTGAAAAAATTCATCCCTCGTTCCATAGCTTCCAACTCCTGTAAGTAATCTGCCTGAAAATTTATTCTGCCAATCTGCCGAATTTTCCAGTTTCACTACTCCGCCCAATGCCCCGCTTTTTTCGGATAATGAGCCTGAACCATGCAGTAAACTTACATTATCGGTAAAATATACCGGGACTGTTGAGAAATCTACCATTCCGAGCATAGGTGAATTTATACTTAGTCCGTTCCACGAAACCTGAGTATGCGAAGGAGCCGTTCCCCTGAATGAAGCTGTTGCCATCGCACCACGGCCATATTCTTTAATAAAGATGGGGGTGTTTTGTGAAATCAAGTCAGATAGATTGGATGTCAATGCTTTAATCATTGCAATCGAATCTATTTTAGTAATGGTTCTGCCAGCTTCTTCTTTAATTACTTTTTTTGCGTACACCTCCACTGCTTCCATTCTTAAAGTGTCCGAAATATGTTGACCAGATACAACTTCAGTCGCAACCAGGACTAAAAATGATGCCCAAATCACTGTCAGGAATCCGGAGTAAAGGAAGTTGTACTTAGGTGGGCATTCTAACATTAAGAAATTGGAAATAAATCAGTTTGCAGTATATTCAATTAATGACAGATCTGCCGCGCCACTGATCTCAGGAGAGATCTCGTTGAGCCATCCTGCAATCTGGAATACGCCGCTTTGAACCTTAATAAAGCTTATTCCCGATATTTTGGTCTTGTTACCGGTGTTATCAACAGCATCTGAAATATCTAAAATATTGGCTTTCAAAGAATTGTTGTAATCTAAGTTATTGTAACATTCTGAATATCCAAATGTAAACATACCAGAGCGGACAATCCAGTTTTCTATATCAGCCCGGGTTGAAATATTTTTATAAGCATCAGGTAATTTTTCACCATTAAAGACTACTTCAGTTTTATTTCCATATCCACTCCACCACCATGAAGAGGTGTCAAAAACAGGCACAAGTATGCCTTTTGCCCCTTTGTTATCTTTCCAGGTGACATTTCCATTATCTGCAGGTTTGTAATAAGTTACCTGGTAATTGTGAATTGTTTCAGGATTATTGTATTCACTGCCTTTGATTTCAGACCATTCTCCATCATTTGGAATTCCGTCTCCGTTCGTATCACTCATAATATAAACTACGGCCGGCTCAGAAGCGGGACCTGGTTGTGTAAATATTGCGAAATCAGCACCATCTCCATTCTTAACGATATGGTCAAAACCCGCAATAATATATCCACCCCAACCTCCCAGGGAAGTGTAACTTTTGATCCCTGTCCATGGCTGGCCAATGAAATCGTCCCCATTCCAATTGGAACTGATCAGCGATGCATGTTGCCCCGGACCATATTTATAATCGAATACTTTTGAAATAAACGGAGAAAGGTTAGAAAAAGCAGAAATCTTTATCTCTTTATTGTCGCTCCCAACATCATTCGATACTTTAAGTTGAAGACTGTAATGACCTATTTTTGAAGGTGTAAACGTGTATGATTTGTCATTGGAAACAATTATTCCATTTACCTCCCAGATAAAATTTGATTTATCGCCGTTTACAACATTTGGAAAGAGTGTAAGCGACTTGCCCACTTCAACTTTAAAACCATCAGGCGGAATTGTAAAAGAAATCAAAGGCACGGAGAGCGAATCAGGTCCGCTACAGGAGAAAATTAAAGCAATCCCCGTTACAAGGTGGGGAAAAAGCCAAAATTTAAATTTTAACATACTTAAAATCAATTTATATTCAAACATTAATTGATTCTAAGCTCATCGGAAGTCTTGCAGAATGGATATCGGCCATCTGTACGCTTTTATCCCGAAAGCTTAAACCGTGAATGGCTGGTCTTCTGACTTATCCCGATTTCTGATTGCCTTCCCATCCTTTTTTGGTAAGAATAGTGGTCATTAACCAGAAACATACTATTCCGCAACAGCGGAATCGGGTTTTACAGCAGCGGGTACTGTCCCGGATTTTCACCGGATTCCCAAAATTAAGCCCATAGGGCACCAATTCAGCGCAAAAATAATAAAATAGTAGCTTTAATCAAATAAAATCGGGCTGATTTTTGTGAAGTTTTGAAATATCATAAATCAGCATTAGTTGCAGATAATTTTTTATAGTATGATTGCCGGATTTATAATCCGTATCACTGACATGTGAAATCTGAAATGCAGTATTGCCGTTAATCTTATATCCTGTGCCTGCACAAAAACGGTTTCTTTCAATAAACGGACCATATTGCGGCATCCATAGTTCATCATTTACAGTAAGATATATAGTACCTGAAGCTAATTCAGCCCTGTTGACAGATAGTGTCACCCCAAAACGATACCTGAATCGGTTTTTGTAATACTTTGGGATAAAGCGTTGCTCCAACCTGGCCCTATGGTCAAAATAAAATCTATTATAAACTTGTTTGAATGACAATTCAAGCCAGGTCCTGAATTCTTTTTGTTTGGCAGTCGATTGAAAAAGGCCTCCAGGCTGGTAGGTATTGTAAATGCCAGTACCAAATAATCCTGTAAGATTTTTTGCAAAGGGGTAGGAAATACCCGTTTTAACCTCGAAATAGTCATATTTTAAATCGTAATTAGCACTCCTGATATTCCCTTCTCCCATTAAAGCGAATCGGGGTGAAATTTTTCCCCTGATAATAATTGAATTCCAATTACCTAAACTGGGATCTGACTGGGCATTGGAATGTTTGTAAATAATTATTAAGCAAATAGTTGCTAAGATTGTTACGATGAGCCGCCGCATAAAAACGCATGTTAATCAAGTATTTCTCAAAAATACCATTTAATTTTATTTAGGTAAGTGTTTCCCTGTAAATTGGAACAAAACTTTGATAGTAGAAAATGCCAATAAACCTCCCTGAAATTTGAAATCAATAATCTTATTGTTTTGAATAAAATAATATACTTTTATTTGACAGAACAATTATCTGATTCTGATTTTTAAGATGGTATGATTCAATTAAATAGAAGTATGCATAACAATAAATTCAAAAGTATTGAACCGGCTTTGGTTTGGAGTTATTTTGAGGCAATAAGTCAGATTCCGCGTCCTTCAAAGCATGAAGAGAAAATTATTGAGTTTTTGCTGGACTTTGCCAAACTTAACAACCTGGTTTCGAAAAAAGATTCGGTGGGTAATGTGTTGATTTCCAAACACGCCTCACCAGGAATGGAAAACAACCGAACCTTGGTTTTGCAATCTCATCTCGATATGGTTTGCGAAAAAAACACCGCAACTGTTCATGATTTCAATGCTGACCCGATCAATACTTACATTGATGGGGATTGGGTTAAAGCCGAAGGTACCACGCTTGGGGCAGATTGCGGAATCGGAATTGCCGCTCAGTTGGCAATCTTAGCCTCTGATGACCTGAAACATGGACCGATTGAATGTTTGTTTACTGTTGATGAGGAGACCGGGCTTACGGGCGCAAATGCGCTTGAACCAGGATTCTTTCATGGAAATGGATTAATCAATCTTGATTCGGAAGATGAAGGTGAACTGTTTATCGGTTGTGCGGGAGGAGTTGATACTGTGGCCACAATTCATTTTGAACCTTTGAGTGTTCCTCCTGGTTTATTTCCTGTTAAAATTAGCGTAAGCGGTCTGTTAGGAGGCCATTCAGGTGATGATATTAATAAAAACAGGGCAAATGCAATCAAAGTCCTGAACCGGTTCTTATGGCAATCAATTCAGAAATATGGGATTTTTATTTCTGATTTTAAAGGGGGAAATCTCAGGAATGCAATTGCCCGTGAAGCTTCTGCTGTAGTACTGGTTCCAGTTAACAGAAAAGAAGATGTGGCGATAGATTTCAATATTTTCAGATCAATTATTGATGCGGAAATAAATATTAATGAACCACAAATGAAGCTTACGCTGGAAAGTACTGAATGCCCTGTCAGAATAATTGACCCTTTATCCCAGTCCAGGTTGGTGAACGCACTATATGCATGTCCTCATGGGGTATTGACCATGAGTACCCGAATGCCAGGGATGGTCGAAACTTCAACCAACCTTGCTTCAGTGAAGATTGTATCGGAAAACCTGATCGAAATTACGACGAGTCAGCGAAGCGACCTTGAAAGTGGGAAATTGGATGCTGCCTATATGGTAGAATCTGTATTTCAATTAATTGGAGCAGATGTCCGTCACAGCGAAGGGTATCCCGGATGGGTACCAGATCCTCATTCGGAATTACTGGGAATTACCAAATCTTCATATTCAAAACTCTTTGAAGCCGAACCCGTTGTCCGGTCTATTCATGCCGGTCTTGAATGCGGGCTTTTTCTCCAAAAATTCCCGGGACTGGATATGATTTCATTTGGTCCGACAATGAGCGGAGTTCACTCACCGGATGAGAAAGTCAAAATCACAAGCGTTAATAAGTTTTGGAAATTGCTCAATGAAGTGATTGCAAATTATTAATTATTGATAAACAAATTGATATAATTGCTATAACATCACATAAACGAAATATTATTACTTCATTATTCAAGCTTGGCCTGACAAACGAATTATTATTGCGAATTAGAATTCCGATGTTAATCTTTCATGCCTGAAAAATTAGTTTATTTGTAAACTCTTTAAATAATTTAAGCTCAGATATGCTTCTATGATAAATTTCTGGAACAATTTTTTTTACAAAATTTTAAAGTACTGGTATTCAGGCCTTCATGTAATACTTCTCGGTTTTATCGGATTGATATTTTACTCATGTTCGTCATTAAAATCAATCGGTATTCAGGTTTCTGTTTTACCTGGTTATCCGATTTCGGAAGACATAAAAAGCCTTGCATTGCTTAATAGGAGCATGACTGACCGATTTACGAACAGTAAGGCTGATTCCCTGGAAAAAATTTTAGTTAAAAACAAAATGCTGATGGATTCTGTTTTTCAGGACAGTCTTGCTTCTGACACTACTATTCAGGTAGCAGCAAGGGCACTTTTTGAGTCGGGAAGATTTGACGTTGTTGTTCCAAAAGAAAGGAATATTTTCCGGAATGAGAATGATGAACTTCCCACAACTTTAAATAGCAGATTTATAGATGATATTTGTAAAGATTTTAATGTTGATGCGGTATTGGTATTGGAAAGTTTTTCTGAACATTTAAATACAAAATACTTTATGATGTTGGGCGTTGGTTCCATTATTGAGGAGTACTATGCCGCAACCGATATTGATTATAAATCAGAATGGAGACTTTACCGTCCCGGCAACCTTAAGCCTGCTATCCGTTTTGCAGTATCAGATTCCATTTTTTGGAAAGCTAATAGTATTTCTCTGGATGATCTGTTTTCGCAAATGCCACGTACGAAAGAGGCTTTGGCCGGAGGTGGAATCGCCTCCGGATTGAAAATAGCTGATTTAATCAGTCCTGGTTGGGTCAATCAAAACCGCTATTATTTTATAACCGGGAACAAAGAGATAGATGAAGCTGTACCATTGATTAAAAACAACAGGTGGGAGGAGGCCAATGCTTTATGGTCCAAATTTGTATCAGTAAATTCGATAAAAATCAGAAGTAAAGTAGAATATAATCTTGCTTTGGCTGCTGAGATGAACGGAGATATAGACCTTGCCATTGAATGGGGCCTCAAATCATTCAAAACAAGGTATTCCAAAGCTATAGAGGTATACCTGAAAATGCTTGACGACAAAAGAAAAGCACAACTGAAAGATAACAAGGTGAGATATTAATTCGGAATCCTGGCACTGTTTTTGTACACTAATAGAGTGGAGCTGAGTTATTTGCAGATCAGTTAATTTACAAATTATTATTGTTATGGGAAGGATAACGAGATACGCTTTGATCTTAACTGGAGGATTATTTTCATACTCCTGTATTACTACCCTTAGTGTTCCAATAGATCAGTTGGAGCCTGGTAAAGTGAATTTACCATCCCGGATACGAAAAGTTGCTTTGATTTCGAGAAACTTTAAATTTTCGGCTGATACTTTTGCCGGATATTATAATCTTGATTTCCGTCTCAGAAAAGGTTCAAAAGCAGCTAATCAAGTGATTGACAGTATTGCAGTTACTAAAAGTCTGGATATCCTGCGAAAAACACTTCTTGAATCGGGACGTTTTGATGAGGTTTTTGTTTATCCTTATAATGAAATTAAACTGCATAACGGGAATAAAGAGTTACCGTTGTCCTCAAATTTCATACAATCGCTATGCAATGAAAGTGAAACTGATGCTGTTATTTCACTGGAAATGTTAAGTTACTTCTACAGTCGTCATAAGAGCTCTTCGGGTAGGGAGATTCAACCCGAAGCAAATGTGAAAATTGCAGCCATTTGGTCGGTTTACACTCCTAAAAATGACGAACCCGTTGATCGGTATACGCATTCAGAAGTTATAAGATGGTATGACTATGATACGAACAATAAAGATGAGAAATACAAACTTCCCGGACGGAAAGATGCCATTTCAATCGCAAGTGGTATTGCTGCAAAGAATTATTCCAAAAGAATTGTGCCTTATTGGGCAGAATCATCACGGGAGTTAATTGTAATAAACAATCCTGATTTTGAAAAAGCAGTTAATCTGGCAAGGAATAATAAATGGAAAGAGGCTGCTCAGAAATGGGAAAGGTTTTCGGGCAGTGCCAATACAAAGGTTGCCGGAGTTGCTGCATTGAATTTGGCTATAGCCCAGGAGATGCTTGGTGATCCGGAAAAAGCGGCTTTCTGGTCTGATAAATCCGTAACGCTGCTTCGAAACGGGGAACCCGGGAAAATTGCCAGAGATTATGCAGCAATTCTTTACAGGAGAAAGATAATAGTAGCCAGTCTGAATTCAATATTGAAATAATTATAACTCAATTAATGGTGTTATTTCTCTATTATTCTATCATCATTATTCTGATCATCAATTTTATTATTGAGCAGTGGCTTGGTTATCTCAACGTTACCAATTGGTCAGCTAAGCTGCCAACTGAGCTTTTGGGAATTTATAATGAAGAAAAATACCAAAAATCGGTGGAATACGAAAAAACGACTCACAGATTCTCTGTCGTGTCACAATCGTTAAGCTTTATAACAATTCTGTTGATTTTTGCCTCCGGAGGCTTCGGTTGGCTTGACGGAATAATCAGATCGCACATTAATAATCCAATACATGTTACTCTGATCTACTTCGCGGTTTTAGCTCTTTTTACCGGAATATTGTCTTTTCCGTTCAATTGGTACCACACATTTATCATTGAAGAAAAATTTAATTTTAATAAAACTACCAGGCGCATTTTTTTTCTTGATCAAATTAAAAGTCTGATGATAACCGCCATAATTGGTGGTGCATTCCTTTACCTGATTGCGTGGATCTACATTATTGCTGGTACATTATTCTGGTTATATGCACTTATAGCAATTTCACTTTTTTCCCTGTTAACATTACTTTTTTATTCGAGCATTATTGTACCGCTATTTAACAAACAAACACCACTGGCGGATGGAGATTTAAAGGACGCAATAAGTTCGTTCAGCAAAAATGCAGGTTTCTTGCTTGAAAATGTATTTGTGATAGATGGATCTAAAAGGTCAACCAGGGCAAATGCCTATTTTACAGGTTTAGGAGCAAAAAAGAGAGTAGTGTTATACGATACTTTAATCAATGAACTGGATTCGAATGAGATTATTGCAGTTTTAGCTCACGAAATTGGTCATTATAAGAAATATCACGTTTATTCGGGACTGTTCTTGTCGTTAATGTCGACAGCTATAATGCTTTATGTGTTTTCATTAGTAAGTCATAATCCTGCTTTTGCTATGGTCCTGGGATCTGAAATGCCAGGTTTTCATTTATCGCTTATTTCATTTGGGATTTTGTATTCACCCCTTTCTTTGGTTGTTGGTTTAGGATTAAATTATCACTCACGAAAAATAGAATATCAGGCTGATAAGTTTTCTTCTGAAGTTTACAATGGAGAATATTTATCTTCTGCATTGAAAAAACTATCAATTAACAACTTAAGTAATTTGACCCCACATCCTGCCTATGTTTTTTTTCACTATTCGCATCCGACCCTTTTACAAAGAATAAAAAAAATTGCCGAGAATAAATAATCTGGGCTTTGGGGTTTGTTGATGTTCAAAAATAAGTATAGGTTCGCAGTATGGTTTATTATTGCCTGAAGGGTGTGATATTGATAAATTACAATTATGAGAATAAAATCTTTTCTACTGCAACTGACTATTATTACCGTTATTGCAGGAAGTACAGATGCTCAGGGGCAATCAGTTGCTGAAGCACTGAAAACGATTAATGAATCTTCACTTAAAGCCCAGCTCGGTTTTTTGGCATCCGATTGGACGGAGGGACGCGAATCAGAAACAAAAGGAGCTTTCCTGGCAGGAGATTATATTGCGTCTATATTTCAGGTTTTTGGTATTGAGCCTTGCGGTGATACGGAATATAGTATTCTTTTCCCCGGTCAAACCAAGGCGAGACCGGAAGCCAGATCTTCCTATTTCCAGAAATTTAACATCGTCAAATATAAGAAATCAGATAAACAGTCGTTAAGCTTAATTAATGAATTGAACGGATCACGACTCATCAGGAATTTTGAATATGATATTGACTATAACCTGTATGGAATTGAAACAGATACTGAAATTGAAGCCCCGGTCGTTTTTGTTGGCTATGGAATAAGGAACGATTCTCTGAAATATAACGATTTTGCCAATGTAAATGTTAAAGGTAAAATAATTGTAAGACTTGATGGCTTTCCTGGTTTTCGCGACACGACTTCAGGTTCTTTTAAGAAACTGAAGTTTTCAAATCTCTGGAATAGTAAGGAGAGGTGGGCTATCGAAGCAGGGGCCGCAGGAGTCATTAATATTCCTTCTAATCCGAATAAAGATTTTGGTAAAGTGCATAATTTCCCATTTAGACACCAAAGTGGTGAAATTGAGGCAGATAATATGCCAGAAACATACTATGATGAAAAAGCTATCCTTGCAAACGATTCAATAAAAAAAACATTACCTGTGATTCGAATTTCAGTCCGCCTCCAGAATGAACTTACTGAACTGATGAATATCGATCTTAATAGTTTTGAACAAAATGCAATGAACTCTCTTAAGTCTAATTCAAAAGAGATTAAGGGACTTAGGATTGGGCTAAAATCGGGTATCCAAAGTAAACTGGTGACTGTACGAAATGTGTTGGGTATGATAGAAGGTGTGAATAAGAACGAGTTCATTGTTGTTGGTGCCCATTATGACCATTTGGGCAAATACAATGGGTATATTTATAACGGGGCTGACGATAATGGCTCAGGCACAGTAGGAGTTATGTCGATCGCCCGTGCAATAAAAGCTACAGGCAGGAAACCTGAAAAAACGATTATTTTTGCCGCATGGACGGCTGAAGAGAGAGGACTGCTCGGATCAGAATATTTTGTGAATAACTTTCCGGGACCATTCCGGATATTTCTGAATGTTAATTTCGATATGATTGGAAGATGCTCTGTTAAGGATACAGTTGGAAACAAATGTGGAGTAGAGTTCACAAAAGTTTATAATGGTTTTCAGGAATTGCTGCAAAAACAATTAAAGGATTGGGATCTGAACCTCGATATTAAATATACCGGATCAGATAAGCCAAGCGGAGGAAGTGATTATGCATCTTTTGCTGAAAGGGATATTCCGGTCATCAGTTTCATGGCAGCAATGCATCCCGATTACCATAGACCTTCGGATGAGGTTTCAAAAATAGAGTGGAAAAAGATGGAACAAATCATAAAACTTGGATTTCTGAGTATAAATGAACTCGTAAATTCGGACCTAAAGAAATATAAAATTGTTAAATAATAATGTGTTAAAAATGAAACTTTTACAGGGAAGAACGGCAATAATTACGGGAGCATCCCGTGGCATCGGAAAAGCGATTGCAATTAAATTTGCTGAAGAAGGGTGCAATATTGCATTTACAGATTTATTTTACGACGATATCGCCAGGGAAACAGAAGCCCTTTTACAGGAAAAGGGTGTTAAAGCAAAGGCTTATGCTTCTGATGCTTCAAAATTTGAAGATACACAGAATATTGTAATTCAGATTATAGCAGATTTTGGCCCTATTGATATACTTGTAAATAATGCAGGAATTACCAGGGATGCATTGCTGATGCGCATGAGCGAAGATCAATGGGATTCCGTTATTACCGTTAATCTGAAATCGGTGTTTAATTTCACTAAAGCGGTTCAGTCCGGAATGATCAGACAAAAAAGTGGTTCAATAGTTAATCTGAGCTCAGTAGTTGGTGTAAGCGGCAATGGAGGACAGTCAAACTATGCGGCATCGAAAGCCGGAATTATTGGATTTACCAAATCTGTTGCAAAAGAACTTGGCTCCAGGGGCATTCGTTCCAATGCCATTGCTCCCGGGTTTATTATTACTGAAATGACCGCAAAAATTCCTGAAGAAGCACGTAAACAGTGGGAGGCAAATATTCCCATGAAAAGAGGTGGGCTTCCTGAAGAGGTTGCCAAAGTTGCACTCTTTCTTGCTTCTGATCTTGCATCCTACGTGTCAGGGCAGGTCATTAATGTCTGTGGGGCAATGAACACCTGATTTCAAAACTCTTTTGATAAATAATTAATGGATAAGGAATTGAATTTGTCAGGGATTATTGAAGCGGGGATGGTACCCACCAACTTTCCCGTTTTAACCGGTCGTACTGATTTTGATTTTTTCGGTAGATTGATCCCGGCAAAAATTGTTGGGGGAGACCTTTTTGATATTTTTTTATTGAATGATAATCAGTTATTTATTGCCATCAGCGATACTTTGGGTAAAGGTATTTCAGCTGCACTATATTCTGTAATGACCAGGTCTTTTATCCGAAGTATTGCAGATCCAACGACCAGACCTGGTAAAATGATGGAAGCCTTAAACGATTTTATGGGTCTTGATCGTGAATCAGATATGTTTGCGACTGTTTTATTGGGCAAACTTGATCTCGAAACCGGAGAATTTGTATACTGTAATGCCGGGCACCCTCATCCAATTATCCTGCGTAATGACAGCAGGGAAGAAATTCTTTCACAATCACATGGGATTCCGGTCGGAGTAAAACGCGGTGTGCAGTTTGGAGAAAGCAGCGTCACTTTAGTTCCAGGCGAATCACTGATTGCATATACAGATGGAGTCACAGAACAATGCGACGAGGAGAGAGAGTTTTTTGGTACTGACCGGCTAATTACAGCTATTAAACCGCTACGGGAATTGCCAGCACAAGACATTGTAAATAAAACACTTGATTTCCTTGATGGATTCAGGGGAAAGGCAGACGTACATGACGATATAGCACTAGCCGTACTTAAATTCCTTGGTAAATAAAGGCCATCATTAAAAAGGCCTGTTATTACAGAAAATATTTATCATAAAAATTTCCATCCCAGTGAGAAAGTAAGGACATTGCCCTTGTTCACAAAACCAATATTAGTGCTGGTTCCTCCATCGGAGAGGTTTGTAAGTCCCCATTCATAACGAACATCAATAACAAGCTTACTAACATCGATACCTGCACCCAACTGCCAGTCCCAGATATTATTCCTGAAATTTTTAGGATCAATATTCTGAAGATTGCTGCTTACACTACTGCCGGTCATTACAAACGACATAGCAGGACCGGTAAACGCACGCAGGGATGCAAGTTTCAGATTTATCAGCTTAAATCCAATTAAAACCGGTATCTGTATAGTCTTTAAATCCAGGGTTTGATTACCGGGTACGTTAGCCGAAGAGGTAAATTCAGTCTGACCAATTCTTTTGCAATATAATAGTTCAGGTTGAAGATATATTTTTTTACTACCCAGGCGGGCAAAAGCACCAATATTAAAACCTGTTTTGGCATCTGATTTAAAATCTTTATATGTATAACCACCCGGATTGCCAGATGTAATTTTACTTGAGTTAATACCAGCTTTCACTCCAAGGTCAAATGTGAAAGGCAACTGTGCAAATGCCGATAATCCAAATGCCAGTAAAGCTATAGTCAGAATTGCATTTTTCATGATTTTAATTTTTCGTAAATATCTGGAAATTATAATTCATAGCTAACAGAAAGCGAAGTAATGAAATTATAATGAATAAAACAATAGTTAGTTCCCTGGCAACAGGCGGATATGTTTTATGCAACAACTTAATCCTCACATCTTCCAGTTGTTACTTTCTGCTTTTATCAGTTTATCCAATCTGATGATCTGGGGAATCACGAGTTTCATGTTATTGTTTTCTATAACATAATCAACCATTTTAATCTTTTGATTATCCGGCATTTGATTCATTATTCGTTGCTTAACCAATCCTTTTGTCGTATTGTCACGCTTCATTACACGCTCTATCCGGACTTTTTCGTCAGCCAAAACCAAAATATTGAGGTAGAAATCGGATGCAAAACCGCTTTCGATAAGAACAGCCGCTTCATAAAGGACATACGGGTCATCCAGGTGATTATCAGTCCATTTAAGAAACCTTTGCCTGATAGCAGGATGTATAATTTTATTTACCGCAGCCAAAGCTTCCTGATCGGTAAAAATAATTCCGGCCATTTTCTTCCGGTCGAGTATTCCATCCTGATCATAAATTTGTCCGCCTAAAAGTTCAACGAGGTGATTTCTAATTTGTAAATCGCTGTTTTGCAGATTTCTGACTTCTTCGTCAGCATGAAAAACTGCAATACCAAGTAGTTTAAAAATTTCGCAGATGGTTGTTTTTCCACTGCCAATTCCACCTGTGATACCAATTTTCTTCATAGAATCTACTCTTTCCGCTCAATAATATAATCTACTTCTTTGGGGAAATAGTCAACCGACAGAACATATCCGGGAATATTTCCCAGGATTACCGGAAGTTTTGAAATGACACCTGAATGGCGCAAATAATCAACAGTTGCCCTGAAGCTGCTATTGTTCAATTTGTTATATTGGCTTATTCCTACCCTGCACGAAACTTTTACTTTACCAGGAAAGGTTTTTATTAACAAAGAGTCAGGAAGATTGATAATTCCTACAGGAACGTCAAATTTTGCCTCGGTAGACTGTTCAACTGATATTTGCATAGATACCTCATCAACTTCAGACTTTAACTCAGGTATCAGGATAAGGCCGGTTTTGCATACCGCTGTCTGAGATAAATTTGCCAGTTCAACAGGTATTGTATTAACATACCTGAGAGTATCTAAAATTTCCTGCGGTCCACGAACAAGAATTGACTCCGGTCTGACGACAGGTGATTTCTGCAATATAAACTCCTTTGCAAAACTTAGATTAACAACCGGACGAACTTTTATTAATTTTTCGGTTACATAACTAACCTTAAATGATATTGAATCGGGCCTGATGCTGAGGATCTCAATTTCGCTGCTTATTTGTTTTGCAATTTCTATTTTATGTGTGTTAGTAGATATTGAATATTTTGAAATAAATTTATCTTCCAAATAATTATTTGTTATTTCGTTAACATCAATAAGTACTGGAGAAATAATAAAGCTCAGTTTATGTCGCAGCAAGGTGTAGCCAAAGGCATCAACTGTAAGATCAAGTTTTTCAGGCAATTTCCCTGTTATATCTTTATTCCTGGGCAGATTAACATACCTTAAAGGCACCGAGATATGGTTCGTGTAATGCTTTTCGAGTGCATTGAGAAACCATAAAAACGCAGATAAAATCAGGCAAACCAAAAAGACGAATACTTTTCCATTACGAATAGTGTTGAATTCGGAAATAAAGTATTCAGAAACACGCCTGAACATGACAGAGGAAATTAGATTAGATTATTTCTGAATGGGTGCATCCGATATATCCTTAAGCACTACACTTTTATCAACTTTGAGTTTTACGTTCTGAGCTACTTCAAGGATTATGATGTTATCTTTAATTTCATCGATTTTACCATAAATTCCACCTGTTGTCACTATTTTGTCGCCTTTCTGAAGTGCCGACCGAAATTTGGTCAGTTCTTTCTGGCGTTTCATTTGCGGCCGGATCATAAAAAAGTAAAAAACGACTATTAGAAGCCCCATCATAAACAACATATACGTTGATGAAGGTCCGGCAGCTCCATTAGCCTGAGCAATAATAAATAAAATTGAATTCATTTTTGTGTATTTAAAAGGTTATTAAACTGCGTATTCTCTATATATGCCCCAATCTGCAATTCTTTTCTTTCACCTTCAGAAGTTTCGATTGTCACTTCCTTTATCAGATTTCCCCATTCTCCTGTTGTATTTAATATAACTTCAACTGCTGAATATTCTCCATGGGAGATCTTGCTTGTGCTATATTTAATATCAATGCATCCACACGATTTCTCAGCCTTTAGAATATTAAACGGAACTCCTCCTTCGTTTCGGAATACAAACGCATAGGAAACTATTTCACCGGCTTTCAGAGTACCAAAATTATGAATTTCCCGGTCAAATACAATCTTAGGTGTTCCTTTTTTTTCTAATGGCTTATTCTCTTCTACATTACTGTTTTTAGAATTTCTGTTGTCAGTACAAAACAGGCAAATCTGTAATAAGCATATGATTATTAAAGTATAGCGGATAATATTTTTCATCCTTCAAATAGTCCCCGACCAGTTTTCACAATTTTACCTTCTTCCCTGAAATCCCTGGTGATACGGTCCAGAACCCCGTTAATAAAAGTACTGCTCCTGTTAGTGCTATAATATTTGGCAAGCTCAATATATTCGTTTAGGGTGACTTTTATTGGGATTGAAGGGAATTCCATGAACTCTGTTAACGCTAATTGCATTATCAGGACATCCATAATTGCGACGCGGTCTACATCCCAATTTTTGGTATAAGTCTCGATAATTTTTCTGTTTTCTGAATTATTTATAATTGCCATTCTAAATAATTTAACAGTAAATTCCTGATCCTCATCATCTTTGTAAAGTGACATAAGGTATTCATTCCGATCATTTTCATTTTTAAATTTCTTAATGGTTTTAATGACCATAGAGATTGTAAAATCGAGATCATCGTTCCAGTAAATACTTTGTTCCTCGAGTTCATTTAGCATTATATCACTATTAACCAAAATATTGCTAAAAAAATCTTCACAAAATCGCCGGTCATTCTGAAAATCATCGGTTTCTGAACTGATGTAAGCAGCATAAATATCCGATTCGATCATTGAAATGTAGATCCCCCTGATCAGATCTGGATAATTTGACCACCGGAGTTTATTACGTGTCAGATAATCATTGAGGCCTTTGTCTTCTTTTAATCTGTTAATCAACCGATTATTAATAAATCTGAGATTAGGGTTAAGATCGTCCTCAGTAGGAAGGTTTTTCATTTTCCGCGACTCAATTCTATCATTTGCAAAATCGCTTATTTCAACAAGGATCGCAAGCAGAAGATGATATAAATCGTAAGTTTTTCTGATACTGAAGTGGAGCTCAGATTCAGATTGAATTATTGATTTTTCGGGTGAGGATACGTGAGCGTATAATATTTGCAATACTTTGGTGCGGATAATCCTTCGACTAATCATTTTTTATACAGAACTGGTTTCTATTCAAAATTCAGCGTACAAAAATACAACAATTATCCGAGTTACTCAATTGTTTTCTTCAGTTGTGGTATGATCAGGGTCAGCATTGTCTTTCTCTGGCAGATTTTCATCATTTTCTTCATCCCCTTCATCATAATAGCCTGAAGGTGCTGATTTGTGGAAAAGCAAAGCCAATCCAAACCCGGCAACACCTCCCCATAAATGTGATTCCCACGAAATTTCAGGTTTAACCGGAAAGATTCCCCAAAACATTCCACCATATACAAGGGAAACAATCATTGAAATTGTTAATAATCTAATATTGAAACTTAAAATTCCACTAAGAAATAAAAATGCTGCCAATCCATAAATTAAGCCGCTCGCACCGATATGCCACGCCTCTCTTCCTCCCAGCCACACAAACATACCAGAAAGCAGATAGATTAAGACGAAGATCGTATAGGATGATTTACGGTAGAAGAAAAATAAAGTGAATGTGAGTATGAAAAGCGGAAAAGTATTTGCTGTCAGGTGCTCAAGATTCGCATGAATCAATGGTGAAAAGATTATACCATGTAAACCTTTAATATTTAACGGAAGAATCCCCCAGGTTGAAAAATCAAGATTAAATTCGATCTCAAAAAATTTTACCAGCCACAAAATCACAATGATTGAGCAAGATACAAAAAGCGAATGATTAACAATCCTTTTCTCCAAATTGAATTGTTCTTCAGAATAGTGCCCGGGAAAATATCGCGAAAGTAGTGGCATGTGGGCTGAAATCTTATTTTGGTCAAATATAGGCCTATGAATGGTGAATTATTCCGGACTGATCTCTTATTCTTTCAATAATTTCCGTAGTAATCCTGTGAAGCTATGAATGTCTCCTTCCGTTGTATCAAATGAAGTCATCCATCTGACTTCTCCACGTCGGTCGTCCCAGGTGTAAAAGAAATACTCACTCTGCAATTCGGATATCAACTCAGCAGGTATAATTGCAAATACCGCATTACCCTCTACAGTCTGAGTGATCTCAACCCCTTTAAGTTTGCGGACTTCAGTCTCAAGAATTTTTGCCATTCTGTTAGCATGGGTTGCATTATCTTTCCATATTTCATCCCGCAGGTAAGGAACAAACTGAGCACCGATAAATCTCATTTTCGAGTATAACTGGGCCGCTTGTTTACGGAAATATTTGGTATGGGCTGCCAGTGCAGGATTGAAAAAAAGAACTGCCTCACCAATCATCATACCGTTCTTAGTCCCCCCAAATGAGAGAATGTCAACTCCAGCATCTCTTGTGAAGTTTCTGAACGGGAGCCCAAGTGAGATCGCTGCATTTGAAATTCTTGCACCATCTATATGAAGAAACATACCATGATCATGAGCCAGGTCTGACAGCCCCCTGATTTCATCCACGCTGTAAACAGTACCAAGCTCGGTTACCTGGGTGATACTTATCAAACCAGGTTGAGAATGATGCTCAAATCCAAAGCCACGGAGATAATTTTCAACTTGTCCGGGTGTTATTATTCCATTCTGAGTCGAGACAGGGATTAATTTGCTTCCTGTAAACTTCTCAGGGGATCCGCATTCATCGGTATGAATATGAGCTGTTTCTGCACATATTACTGATTGAAACGACTGAATTACAGATTGGATACCCACAATATTTGCCCCTGTACCTGTAAGGACAAAAAATACTTCGGTATCGTCTCCAAACTCCTTTTTAAACAGACTGACTGCCTCTGAAGTCCATCTGTCATCGCCATACCCAATTGAATGACCAGTATTTGCAGCCAAAATAGCATTTAATATCGCAGGATGTATACCAGAATTATTGTCGCTGGCAAAACCTCTTTGTCTCATAATTGTTACGTTAATAATGGGTTCAAAAGATAAAATATTTTTGTGTAAAAATATGTTTTGTTTCCGGCTTTTTATTATATTTAATGCCCTGTAATTCTCATTGTAATCAGTTTCATTATAAGCTAATTTATTTTTAATGAATAAAAAGGATAAAACGGTCGTTAACATTTTCTGGATGAGACGCGATTTAAGACTTGAAGATAATACAGCACTCTTTCATGCCTTAAAAACGCGCGAAAATGTTTTACCGTTGTTTATTTTTGATCCGGATGTTCTTGAAAATCTTGAAGTAAGGCCAGACTTCAGGGTTAATTTTATTTATAAAACTCTTTGTGAAATTAAAGATATACTTGAGAATATCGGATCGGACATTTATATTGCACATGGAAGGCCTCAGGATGTTTTCAAAAAAATATCAGAGGAGTTCCATATTTGTAGTGTATATGCAAATCGCGATTATGAACCTTATTCAGTTTTTCGGGATACGAATGTAGAAAGATTTTTGAAAATCAATAAAATTGAATACCACTCTTACAAAGATCATGTACTTTTCGAAAAAGATGAACTTGTTAAAGAAGATGGAAAACCATACACGGTTTTTACTGCATATAAAAACAAATTTCTGGAGAAGTTTAACAAAGAGATGGTTCGTCCGTTGAATACTTCACAGTATTATCATAATTTCATACGGATTAAACCGCTGCCAATCATGAGCATTGAAATGCTTGGATTCGAACAAATTAATATTGTATTTCCCTCTAAAGCATTAACGAAATCATTATTGGAAGGATATGCTGCAAACAGGGATTTTCCTGCCAGGAATGGCACATCAAAACTAAGTGTTCATCTCAGGTTTGGAACTATCAGCATACGCAAAGTAACAGCGCTTGCACTTTTGCACTCCGAGACATTCCTGACTGAGCTGATCTGGCGTAATTTTTACAGTCAGATTCTGTGGTATTTTCCCCAAGTATTAACCAGGGCATTTAAACCAATTTACGATAATATAAAGTGGGAAAATAATCTGGATCATTTTTCCGCCTGGTGTAAAGGGAAAACCGGATATCCAATGGTGGACGCAGGAATGAGGGAACTGAATCAAACCGGATTTATGCATAACCGGTTAAGAATGGTGACTTCCAGTTTTTTGTGTAAACATCTGTTGATAGACTGGCGTTGGGGAGAAGCCTATTTTGCCAGTAAACTGAACGATTACGATCTGGCTTCAAATAATGGCGGATGGCAATGGGCAGCAGGATCTGGCTGTGATGCTGTACCTTATTTTAGAATTTTTAATCCTGAATTGCAGGCCAAAAAATTTGATGCGGATTCAGAGTATATAAAAAAATGGATTCCGGAGTTAGGAACTGCAAATTATCCATTGCCCATTATTGATCTTCGTTTTGCACGCGAGAGAGTTCTCAAAAGGTACACTTTGGGATTAGGGTTAGAAGGAGGTTAAAACTCCTAATCTGAACTGAATTCAAGTATCCTGAAATTTTTCTTTCTGTTAAGATACCCCTTGATAATCACCTTAATATCACGATTGTCATTATATTTTTGAATACAGTCGTGAAGTAATTCTAAATTGTTTGAAGTGTAATCAATTGATAAATAACCAAATCCTACGAAGCGACCATTGCAGATTTTTATAACTGCATTTTCGTCATGTTTTCGGCCCTGATCTATCACAAAAAAATTGGGTGAAAGGTATTGAAGGGGATGTACAGCTTTATTTACACGCAGGTTATAATTTTCAGGCGGTTCAAGTCCGGTACAGGCACCGTAACAATTATGAAGTTGTGAATTAAAACACTCACCTGAATTGTTATCAAGATGGCATAGAGTTTTGCATAACGCATATTTGCCAGTCAGATTATGGAGGTACTCCAGACCTTCCTGCTGAAAATTAAAAGTCGTCAACGGAATATCCTCTCCCTCGATTTTATTGATTTTTAGATTAAGGTATCCGTTAGTATCTTCAAAGAAAAACAATCCATAATTAGAGTTGGAACGACGCTGACTCCTGTTATACAGCGGTTTGTGTTTTTTTATTTCAGACGATTCCAGCAAAAGTGCCACAAGCTCGCTCCCGGTTTCTTCCCAGGACAAATCAGCAATTTTATCATTCATCTCAATAGCTTTTTTTGTCTGAAAATTGCTGAAATGACTAAGAATTCGCTGGTGAATATCTTTGCTTTTACCAATATAAATAATAGTCCCATGGGAATCGTAAAAGTAATACACGCCTGTTTTTGCTGGAATTGTGGCTATTTTTTCTGCAGGTACCGGATATATCCTGTGACCGAAAAGAGACGATTTGAGAATATCGTTCTGTGAAATTAAAATTTCGAAAAGCTTTGTTGTAGCCAAAGCATCTCCGATTGCCCTGTGCCTGTCAGTAATCATTATCCCTAAATCTGAACAGATATTACCCAATGAATATGAGCGATGCCCTGGCAAGAGTTTTCTCCCAAGTTTTACAGTGCATATCGTTTTCCGCTTGAAATCGTATCCTAATCTCCTAAACTCTTCTTTTACAAACGAATAATCAAACATCGCGTTATGTGCAACGAAAATTCTTCCGGCTGTCAGTTCAACAATTTTTTTGGCAATCTCGTAAAATTTTGGTGACCCGGCAACCATTTCATTGGTTATTCCCGTCAGGCGGGTTATATTATAGGGAATATGACATTCGGGATTTATGAGTGTTGTGAATGTATCAGTAACAGCAATCCCATTGTGAAGAATGATGGCAATTTCAGTGATCTTTCCGAACGAAGCGGCAGTTCCGGTTGTTTCAACATCTATGATGGCATACATAGTAATTAAAAGTGAGCTGATTTCAGATTCTATTCTCGATATAGATTCTAATCATGCGGTATATCTCAATTACATTGTCATTTTTTGGAAGTGAATCATAAAGATGTCTGATATATTGTTTTTGATTCAATATCTGAAAGCTTTTCTTAAAATGGAGGTCAAATATCCAGGACATCTGGAAAACAATTAAATCATTAAATGTCACAATATCATCTTTATCAGGAATCCCACCGTCTATTATTATTTTGCATAATGCAGGGTTAACATAAGGTTTTTCAGAAAGGGCTAAATCAATTGCCATATTTGGTTTGCCACTTTTGTGATTGACATATTCGGATGTTGACCGCCATGCATCAAGCTTATCCGCGTCACGTAAGAGCTTGATATAAAATAGAATAACCTCTCCCTCTTTTTTAGGTAGATCTGGTTTATTATGATTTTTAATAACCTGTATTATAATGTTTTGTGTCTGTTCATCGAGTTTTTCGAACAAAGGGTTTGTTTTCAGATATTCTGTACTTGCTTCGGCATGGTCAGTAAAATCAGTCGCCGTGTTTTCGGCGGACAACACCTGAAGTCTTCCAATATCATGAAATTGGGCAGTAATTTCGGCAATTGCCTTCTCATTTTCACTAAGTTCAAGAAAATCAGCCAGGATAAGAATATTTTCAACAACTCGTTCTATATGGATAATAATCTTTTCAATATTCGGTTTGTCAACATAAGGTTCAGATTTAAATGAAATTACAAATTCATTGAACTCTGACCGTAAAACTGAAACTAAATCTCGTGGTACCATAAAATATCGATTTAAGGTGCAAGACAAAAGTAACATTTTCAGTTCAAAGAATATTACTATTTTTGCATCAACTTTTGTAAGGCCCCATAGTTAAATGGATAGAATGGAGGATTCCGGTTCCTTTGATCTGGGTTCGAATCCCGGTGGGGTCACAAAATAACCTGTATGTCATTGACATGCAGGTTATTTGTAATTTCTCAGACTAACAGATAATACATTTATTCGACCAGTGATCAACTTGGGATAAATAATACAATTCCAATATGTTTAAATCAAATTAGATTATTAAGAACTTAATTGGTGGAGATACTGCAAAAATTACAACTCTATCACAATTTCATTATCATTTTTTACATCTCTTTTCCAAATCCATGTGCAATTATCACTCTGTTCAAGTTCCAGGTTCTGAAGATTGTTGAATTGCCGTGGGAAAGGCCCAAAACGAACATCAATACTTTCAAATTCTTCAGCACCACTTACAACAACAACACAACGCCGTAACCATCTCTCGTGCTGAATTCGAATCTGAAGACGATGAATCTTTCCGGACTGATCGATAACCGGCCAGTCCTTACACTCCATTTTATCCCATAACCAGGGTAAACGGGGCATTAAAATTAATTTTTTACCCTGGCAATAAGCTCCTACAATTATGGAAAATGCTTTAATGATTTCAGCTTCCTGTACCAAATTACCTTCATCACCCGGATTTTCCATAATTTCCGGTCTTCCCTCCTTGTGAACTCCAAAAGTATGGTCTAAGCCTTTCTCATAATTATCGTAATTGAAACACTCATGCATCAGAAATGGATTTTTTTCGTATGACATATGTTCGACCACACCTCCATCATAACCCAAACGTGCAATACCTTCAAGGCATTTGGTATATACATTTACGTCGTCGGCCATTAAAGCTGCCTGGGTAAAAAACCCTTGTCCGTAGCCGCACATAGTTTCATCATGCCTGCCACCCATTCCTGTCCAGCCGGTATTGCTTACAAATCCGTATTTCCGGAAGTATTCTCCTTTAATCATATATTTTCGCAGCAATTCGTAACTTAAACGGTGTTCATTCTCAAACTTACCGCCTATTTGAAAAGATTTGTGATCATTATCGAGGATAAATGGTAACTGACGCGTCCAATGCCAAATAGGCCAACCGGTTCCGTCCCATTCAGAAATATCATAAGCATCACCGCTCCTGCCGTCTATACCGTTGAACCAACATCCTGCTGATGCATAACTTTTGTGTCCATCCGAAATAAGCATTGGCAGTGCCGAATCCTCCATTTTGGAAAACATTACTTTGGCCCTATCAGCAAGGTTTGACTGATTGCAGCCTGATGCCATTTCGGCTATTTGTTTCAATGCAACATATATTCCATAATTTCCAAAAATGCCATAAACCGGATATTTAACACTTGGATTGCCTGAAAGCTCAGAAATAGAAGGAAGCAGACCCCTATATGGTGAAACTGACATCAATGAGTCAATCCAGTTTACGACGGGTTCAATTCCTTTACAAAACTCTTTTCCAAGGGTTTTATCTTTGCTGTTGGCCCGCCATGTCCAGCATATACCCGATAATACCAAAGCATTACCATCTATTTCATATCCTGCGGATTTCCTGAATGATTCGTGCATCTCCCTGCCCCAATGATTTAATTTATTTATGCGGCTCAGAAAGTATTGTGATATAATTTTTGAATCGTACGCAAATCCCAATCGTGCCAGTTCAATTACGCCCCTGCCACAATCGCGCGACCACATATCATCGTAGTACTGAGGAACTCCTTTGGGTTCGGTAGATGTGTGGAAGAAACCGGCAGGAAACTTTATGTTGCTGCCATATTCAATTTTATTACGCATATCCTGTAGCGTTTCGGCATAAATAGCCGATGCCATTTGTGCATACTGATCGCCTGTAAAAGAGACACGTGGAATTTTATGGACCGCATTATCCAATTCTTTTTCCCGGGGTATTACGGCTGATAGATTCAGTATTGCAGCAATAAATGTAAAAAGGTACACTTTCATAATTAATAAAATTTAAACTTTATTTATTTGGCTTTTTCTGAAGCGGAAATTTTCTGGTGCTCGAGCAAATGTAATAAACATAATACCGGATTTTCAGGTGTAAGCCTGTATTCATTGCAAATTTAATAATAAATCCCTATGGTCATTGCATGAACCAGAAACATAAAATTCAAGTATTGGCTATTATATTTTCCCATAAATAGTAATTCAAACTTTCAGTTACAAAATTAAGTAATCACCTGAAAATTATTTTTCAACCTGAAATATATTTTCGTTCCCTTTGATTTATTAAATAATAAATCCTATATTTAAACCATTCATCTTATAATCTGTAAGCTATGAATTTTAAGCTACTTCACCTCAAAAACACACGAAAATTGTTTGCGGATCAGGTGTCAACCGAGTCTGTTGTAAACCCCGACCGAAGAAGTTTTATTAAAACTATGGGATTAGGCGTTATCGCGATTAACCCTTTAACTGAAACGATAAAATCAATCAATTTCAAACCGTTTGAAATACAACTGAAAAATAATATTCTAACGGTTATCCGCAACGGAAGGGTGGTTTGGCAGATTTCAGACCATTTTTTTGAAAAAGAGTATGATATATCCCTGATATCCAACGAACAATCATATTTAGTTAAAGCCAGCAACTTACGGGTTCGAAATACCGACCTGAAATTTTCCGTTTCTGCAAATATAGGCAGGAACAATAGTGACTGGATATTGAAGATATTAATCCCTGAATTCTCACTGCGGCAGGAGGTTAATTTTCTGGAGTGGCTGGATAAGACCAAAACTATCAGTTCAATTCACCATTTTGACCATCAATTAATTGAATTAAATGAATCAGACAGAATTGAGTTAAAGGGCATTTGTAATATCCACATATCCAGCAACTGGAATATTGCCTTTAAAGGTGAGGGTAATGCTATAGTTCATTTAAATGGACATCAATACAATGAAGATAATCTACTTCTGAAGCCTTTTGCAAAGGATTCACTGGATTTTACAAAATCTTTCGGCGATAATTCTGTGGCTGTCACTGTCCGGCGGTTCAAAGGCTGGGGTGACCATTTGTCGCAGTTCACCTTTTATGAAAACCACCAGATTTCCTGCATTCAGGATTACCCTGACCTGAATATTCTTTTGCATAAACCAATATCCGGAGATGGATATAAGGCAGTTTGGGTATCCGAATTGGAGGGCAACCTCCAATACCAGCCCGATTTACGCATGGATGAAAAATTCCTTCTCAGCAGGTATTTCTATTTTTCAGAATATACCGGCACGAACGACTCCAGTTTCTACCTGGCTGGTCAGTTGCCACCCTATGGTCAATGGATTTCAAATGTATTGGGAGGTTTTAAGTTCCGGAATGATGATTCACTTCCGGTTTTTGAATCGTTTGGAGCTGATAATAAATTCATAGGCCATATATTCGAACCACGGCTTTTGGCATTTCAGCCTATAGTGGAAAACGCCATTACGGTTCCCTATTATTTTTCACATCCGCCTGCAATTCAAATCAATCCTTATCAGGACGAAAACCGGAACGATATTTATGATAAAGGTCTTGCATTAAATACTACTGAAAAACCTTTCCGGTCAACGGAAGGTGTATACCAGGACCCTCAAACAAGAGTAAGGAGAACAACACGTTCATCGCCCAATGTGAAAAATATGGCGCGACTGAATATTTCATTCGATGAAATACGGTTTATTCCTAAAAGGGCCATTAAAATAACAGTTTTACGTCCGGAAGATTTGCTGTTCCTTCAGTTTGAATTTCACAATTTCAAATTTTCGAATAAGGGGCAGGCCCCTTTTCTCGAATTGGATGACCCAAAAAGCAAAGGAGTTATTGTTGTATTTTTTCCAACGCAACATACGCTTGAACAGGCTTTTTTTGAAAGTAACGACATTCCGTCAGTTAACTCCGCATTTAAATTTCCAAAAATAAAATCTTCAGATGGAGAACCTGCATTGCCTGTTATGCAAATGAGGGCACGTAAGAGCAGGTTAGTATATGAACTCGAAGCCGGTCATATTGGTTTTCCGTTAATGATGGAGGATTTGCTTGACTGGTCTAAGTTTGAACTCCGGGTTCATCCGCGGGCATGGATAAAATTGGCAAATGTTGTTAAACCAGTCACTTATCCAACCCTGAGCCAGGCGTCTCCATTACGGGTAAACACGAATGACAAATTTCTGGAACGCGATGACAGGTTATTGGATTATGGAATCAGGTTAAACGTGAATAACAGGGTAAAAGCCCAGAATGATCTGGTTTATTCGGATGAGGCAGTATCTAAATTCATAAATCCGGAAAAAGCCGAAAGTGCAGCGGTTAACTTCAATATATTCGCTATAAAAAACATAAATCTTACGGTAGGACCTGTTCCTGATACCAGTACATCCATTGAGGCCCCTGCGCTGATGTATATTTCACCTAACCAATTGAACGATTTTAGTCACAAAATAAAGTTAGATATCCGCGATGCAGAGGAGCAAAAAATCCAGGAAACTAATGTAAATATTCAGCTTAGGGCCCTTGATACCCTGGGATCTGCAAAAGGCGAAATTTCAGAACTCTGGCACACGCGTCTCGGAATTAAGCTGAAAAACGGGAAGACAAGCTTCAATGGCCTGGAATCATTAAAGACTATCCGTGTTTTATGGGCCGATGATGCCCTCGTTGAGTATAACAAGCCCGCACCTGATCGTGACACTCCTTTCCTGGCTTCACTTGATGGTAACAACCGCCACAAGCTGGTCCACCAAACTTCAGATTATTCCATACCTGGTTTTGTTCCAATTCCGGTTCCGGTTAAAAATTTAATGCTTAGCTCATTAGGTGCGTATCTTAACTGGCATGTATTCTTTAAAATTGCAAGTCCGGTTGATAGTTACCTGAATATTAGTGAGTGGGAACACATTGCAACCCTGGGGCGCGACCATTATGTGAAAATCGTTGAAAAGGGATACCTGTTTCCATTCGGTCACCGGGCGGCACTTGTAAAAGTTACGGAACGGAAATTTCACCGGCAGACACGCTCGGCTGTGAACCGCCAGCATATGTATATCGTTGTGCTTCAAAAAGAGGTTCTGTACTCCCGTAACGATCCCGATGGAAAATTCATTGAATTCCCTTTTCAGGCAATCAGAATAGAGACAAGTGCTACCCCTAATATAGACAAACCTACCGGCTCAACCATTGTATCAGGCACTTCCGCCTATAATTTTTACATTAAGGTAGGTGGAACAGGATTTATGTTCGATGTTATCTCTACCGATAAAGAGGGATTTGAACACCGGTTCCGGATGCCAATGGTTTTTCTTGAGAATATAATCGCACGCGATTACAAACAAATGGAGCAGGTGATTCCAAAATATAACGATAAGACAGACTTCACTGCTGCCAATTTCTGGAATCAAAAGATTGCTTATGCAAATTGTCTGGTAGATGGCGACACCTCTTTCGAAACCGAAAAAATCAACTTTAATGGGCAACTCTATCCTGCGAAAGGTGAAGGCGATATCAAATTTCACCCGAAAATTCAGCTTGCCAAAGTGTTTATTAAACAGCTGGAGGAAATAACAGGAGTGCGGAAGTCAGCTTCCATAACCCTTGAGGACGACAACAATGCGGGACACGTTTTTGCCAAAGTCAGTGGTGCAGTTGTCGATTTTTCTGGAGGTTCAGATAAATCAGGCGGATTTCTTTCTCCTAATATGTCGGTTAATGGTTTGAGTAAATTACAAGGCCCTGTCGGTGGTGATATAGCCGACATCAAAAATCTGGTATTTAAAGCTGATCAGTTTTTTAAGGCACTGGATGGACTTACTCCCCCCAAAATATTTGGGGTAATTGATATTTTCAGTCTGCTGTCTGACCTGAACCTGGGCGGATCCTTTGATTCGTTAACCGAAAAAATCAGTTCAATCAGAAAAGAGATTGAAGATACTAAAAATGAAATTCTTTTTCTTGAAAATCAGGCGAAAGAAACTTCCTCTGATGTTACAGCACAGATTGCAGATGCGAAGAAAACAATTTCTGATAAGGTCAAAGAACTACTCGATACACTTAATGGCAATACTCCAAAGATTCCAAACTTTAAAGCTTATGTCACCGAAGAAGCTGCCTATGCCGAGTATAAATGGCAACCAGAGCTTAAAGGGAAAAACATTGAAGTTATATCCGGAATTCTGAATGTTAATGTCGATAATCCAAATAATGCACTTACCGTATTAACAAAATTTGAAAAACCTTTCGATGCCGGAAAACCTGCAATTCTAAACAGCACTGCCAGATTTGAGAAATTTGGAATTGATATAGTGCCATTGCTCGAGGTAAATTTCAATTACCTCGAGTTTCGTAGCGGTTCTGCTCAAAAAACTGATATTAAAGTTGACATAAACCCTAAAAATCCAATTACGTTTAAGGGTGCGTTAAGTTTTGTCAACAATCTGCAAAGCATAATACCAAGCACCGGTTTCTCAGAGGACGGTCCTTATATAGATTTGCAGCCCACCGGCGTTACAGCTGGTTTCAATATCAGTATTCCAAGCGTGGAAGTAGGTATTTGCGCGATTTGTAATATAAGTCTGGGAGCGAGTATTACCCTTCCGTTTACCGGAGCCCCGCTGACACTTGGGTTCAACTTCTGCACACGCGAAAACCCTTTTTTACTGACAGTATCGTGTTTTGGAGGTGGCGGATTCTTTTTAATGGTTACTACATTACATGGGATTCAATCTGTCGAAGCAGCATTTGAATTTGGTGCATCCTTATCACTTAATGTAGGGGTTGCTTCAGGAGGAGTATCTGCGATGGGCGGGTTCTATTTCAAGATTGAGAAAGTCACCAAAACGATATCCGGTGTTGAACACGAGCTGACCCAGGTGAACCTGACAGGCTACCTCCGGATAAACGGACACCTATCCATACTTGGTATAATCACTGTTTCGCTTGAATTTTATCTCGCTTTCACAGCTGTGTTTGTTGGCGATAAAGTCGAAAAACTTGAGGGGGAAGCCACCCTGAAAGTCAAAGTTGAGGTCCTTTTCTTCAGCAAAACCGTTTCCGTGACAGTTCGTCGCGAACTCAAAGGGGCCGATGCCGATCCGAAATTTATTGATATGATTGATCAGGACGATTGGCGGGAGTATTGTCTTGCCTTTGCGAACTGATAACCAAATAATTAAATATTTACTATATGTCACAGGAAATAGTATTTACGACCTTGCCAAACCAAATGATTGAGATTGATGGAAAACCCCGGCTCCAAATCTCTGTATTTGTATCACTGAGGTTAGAATCAGTAAAGGACAGTACTTTAAATTCGTTTAATGATATCCTCATTTGGCCTGAAAAAATATTAAACTCAAAGTACAAGTTCAGGCTGCAAACAGGTGATATAATTGAAGGTGAGCTATTAAAGCAAAAAATTGATGTTGAGTTGTTTAAAAATGTCTTTCATAAAGATATCCGGGTAAAGGGATTTCTGCAGGAAGATCTTTCGTTGAAACGGATCAATTCCTTTCCATTGATGCACATCAACGATTTCCTTGTAAAAAACTGGCTCCAAACGGCAATTGAAAGCCCCAAAGAGAAATTAACTGCTGAAAAATTCATCGACGAGGAACGGTTTGGAATTATATCCCAGATCCGTCTGAACGAACCGGAGATTATGGGGATGGATAATCAAAAAGGGAGAAAAACACAGTTGAAAACTCAAAATTTAATTATACCGAAGAGCGTACACGAAAACGATCACAGGAGAGTTTTGCAGGCAAATAATTTTGTCCCGTTTGCAAAAAAAATAAATCCGCAGTCTGACTTTGCTCAATTTCGAAGTTTTCATAAGCTCGACAAGGAAATTAAACCGAAACCATTTATTGAAATAAAGAAACCCGAATTTGAATTTCATGATATCATCGCGGTAGTAAATAATTATCCGCAATTAATGAGAAAGTTTGGGCTTGTCCTCGATTTCCACTTACCCATTACCGGTTTAATTCCTCAAAGCGGAACAATTCATTTGATCCCGGTTTCAATGGAATTTACCGATATATCAACTACCGTGTCAACCCCTCCTGTTGCTTATGAAATTACCAAAACAGGCTTTTATATTGGCGATAAGCCTGACACAATCTTTAGACGGGGATTTGTTAAAATTAATACTGACGAGTTTTCAGTAATTCAGGTGGATGCCGACGGTGCAGCTTTGAAAACAAGCAATATGACCGAAAATAAAGTACATCAGATTGCAAAATTCTTCGGGGATAAATCGAAATTGATGGCTGCCAACAATATAAATCTATACAATATTCAACCGGTTCAGCAGACCCGGGTTCAAGGTCTGGCATATCTGCCCACTGTTGGAAATATCAGCAAAATTGAGTCAGTCGATCCTCCCGAAGATGAGGGGCTGCCAAATCTTCGCTCCTCAGGAATTGCCATCACAAAAAATGGGATGGCAGAGCATATTTTTACGCGTTTTAAAAATAATTCTGCTCTTCAAACCAATTTATTGGTATCGGCTCCTTTTAACAGTGAATATAAAATAAAAATACCTGTCAAAGTATTGTATTCCAACGATTTGATTCAGGGTTACCGTATGGATATTTCTTATGAAAATGAACCGGATAAATGGTTTTCACTCCATCAGAAAAAAGACGAATATACCTGGTATAACGAAAGCAACCAACCGAATGCTGTAACCGGAATCGAATCTGATGAAGGTTACCTTGAACTTGCCATAGCAGAGGATCATGACGATCCGGATGATGTATTTGTATCAGAAACGCTGGCCCGCTGGGAAGGGTGGAGCCTTTCTGTGCGCAAACCGGGTTACGCTATAAATGAATCAGATGATTATGAGCTGAAAACGGGCGAAACACAGAAGAGGGATTTTGTAAACAAGATCAAATCAGTTGAAATAAAAAAATATGCTTTTGATCCGGACCTCGAATTTAAGATCAATTCACAATCAGTTATTGTCCCTGGTACGTTACCAAAGCTCAGATTTGGTAAAGACTACAGGGTCCGTATCCGTGCCGTCGATCTTGCAGGAAACAGTGTTCCATTAAGCCTGTTAAGTGAAGATGCTTCAGAGACTGTTCGCAGGAATATCCGGTATATGAGGTTTGAACCATTGGCAAGTCCTATCGTGCTTGTTGGAAACCAGTTGAAGGATGGCGAATTTCTTGAAAGGATGGTTATACGCAGCAATTTTGGCATCTCCACGAAGGAATATGAAAACAATAACCCTGTAAGCCATCAGGTATTTGACGAATTTTCGCAGCGTTACCTGTTACCCCCAAAAAACAGCGAGATGATGGCTGAAACTCACGGAATGTTCGAAAAAGCATTTTCGGGCAATCCTGAAGCTGTCGGTGAAATATATGAAATTATTACAAGCCGGGAAGGCAATTATCAGCAGGATAAAAAGAACAACGAAAAGGTTTATCAACCGTCAGAGGTTGAGATCATCTATCTGCCTGACCCAATGGCCGCGGGTGTGGCATTATTTGTTGCAGATGGTCTTGGGCATACTCATACACAGGATTTTAAACCCAGGATGTTTGGATTTTTTTCCAACGAAGAGGTTTCCTCATCTGGTACAAATGTCGATATTCCTGAAAAGTGGTATAAAGCTGGTATTTTCCGGATAAGACTTGAAGAAGGTGAGGTTGGCACAAATTGGGACCCATCACAACGTATTTTTACTGTATTCCTGCCGAAAGGGTTCAGGACGCGAATAAAATTCAGTACATTCTGGCGGGAGAAAGATTTTAAAGAACTCTCTGCCCTTTGGGGTATGGTGAAGGAGAAATCACCCTCAAATATTTCGGAACTCGAACAACTTGTTCGCTCAGGTCAGCATTGGATGCTCAGCCCTTCGCGGGAAATGGAACTTGTTCATGCAGTACAACAGCCGGTTATTGAACCTGTTATTCAGGCATTGGTTCCTGACAGAAATTTTGGTGACACTATCGCCAATATAAATACGCGGTTTCTGGTACACGGGGAGAGTACTGAAAAAGTAGAATTTCAGGCAAAATGGACTGAATTCTCCGACGATGGCATATCGCTGTCTATCAAAAAATCAGAAGGTAGAAACTCCATACCTGACATCATTGTGAGTTATGTGGATGATCTGATCACCAAAGGGACGATACCTGAGTTTCTAAAACCAGAAATTAAGGCAAATCCGATGTTGGTTTTTCAGCCACACAGGCAATTAAAAATGCGGACTCCTGAGGAATTTACTGAAGTGCCTCAGCCGGAATCGCTTCGCGTTAATAATTTCTATAAAATACAAAATGCATCATTCACAAAAATTCAGAAAGAAAAACTTGAAACTCCAAGGAATGTTGCGAATATATTGAAATTTGATATTCAGGAATCGCGTTTGGGTTTTTTGCACCACATCGGTCTCAGGATAAATCCGCTTGTCCAGAATTTTAATGATACTAAACACCGATGGGTAGATTACAAAATAGTTGCTTCATCCCGTTACAGGGAATATTTCGATAAGATATTGAAAGAATACAAGGATTACAATACCGCCCGTGAAAGTAAGTGGGTCGAAAAGATTAATATTCTGAGTACAGTCAGGCCAAAAATTCCGGAAATAGAATATATTATACCAACTTTTGAATGGCATAGAACTCAGGATCAAGATACCATCCGGCATCAACGGTTAGGTGGCGGATTACGCATCTACCTGAAACGTCCCTGGTTTTCTACCGGTGACGACGAAATGCTTGGAATATTGCTTCCCCCTTCAACCCCCAAACTGGCAACCATTGCAATGGTACCGGAGGGTTATTCAGGATACTTCACGCACTGGGGATTAGATCCTTTTCATAATTCAACCCAGCCTGAATTGCTGAGCCCATCTGTTCAGGACTTCAGGATGAACCCTACAATTGACGAAAATGTCCACTATCCTGACGAATCAGTCAAATCACATACTAATGTAGCAGCATACCCGGTACATTTTGACGAAGAACGGCAACTTTGGTTTTGTGACCTCGCTATCAATCCCGGAAATATGTATTTTCCGTTTGTGAAACTGGTGATTGCCAGATACCAACCTCACTCGGTACATAAGGAAGATACTGACGTTTGTCTATCCCCGGTAGTAATGGCAGATTTTATTCAACTTATGCCTGACAGGTTATCAGTAATCCATTTTAAGAAGGAAGACGTGAACTCAAAATTTACAGTTACTGTTTCAGGTGTGATCTACAGCGATATAACCAACATTTACCATCTGTATAATTATATTCGTATTACTTTAATTGATAGTCGTATAGGCCAACCAATCCATGGTCTGATTGACGATGGGGTGAACAATAAGGAAATTGCAGATGAAAAAATTGAAATTGAAATAACAGAACGCGAAGTAACTAATAACCGGTTTAAGGTTTCTACCGATTTCCGACTACCACACTCTTACAAAAATGCTCCATTTCAGGTAGTAATTGAAGAATTCGAACGTGGACCTAAACGAATGAAGGTCCCTTCGGCATACGAAAACAGGGTGGAGCAATCAGAAGAAACCGACAGGCTTGTGTATGCCGATGTAATTAAAATTAACGAGACAAAGTAGGTGCTTTTCGAATCATGGCTGTTTCATCTGACTTTATTTTCCCACCCGAAAATATATCTTTAAGTCTTAGTTGAACCTGTAATGTTCAGGATTGTTATTATTAATGATAATATTTAATTCTTTATAAATATTTTTCCATTAATTAAATTTGAAATCATTAGTGAAACTTAAATTATTAGTTATTTTATTGGTAATTTCCTTTCCTTCTCACGGGCAATCCAAAATATATGTAAATGAAAAACCAAAGTATCAGGTTAAGGAAGAGGCGAATCAGGCTGTAAAGCCAGCATTATTGCGCGGAAAAGTTTATGATTCAAATAAAAACCTGCTTCCTGGTACAAGTGTAATTATAATAGGTACAAAAAAAGGGGTCAGTACAAATGAATCAGGTGAATACCTGTTTGACCATATTTCAACCGGAAAATTGAAAGTTCAGGTTTCGTATGTCGGATATAAAACCAAAATTAATGATATCGATGTTCAACCAGGCCAGAATTTTTTGAACTTTACTTTTGACATTGACGATATTAAACTTGAAAGCATAACGGTAACTTCGCAAAAACGGGATCAGCAGGTTTTAGATGTCCCGATTACGATGAGCGTTATTGATGCAAAGTTTATGGAAGATAACCATATAACCGAACTTGACAAACTTTCAGAATTTGTTCCCGGGTTACAAATAAGGATGCAGGGAACCGGTCGGCCAAGTTTTGTTATCCGTGGGCTTACCAGCGATGAAGTAAGTCCGGCTGCCCAACCCAGAATTTCCGTATTCTATAATAACGTTCCAGTTAGCCGATCAAATGGCGCAGCAGTAGAACTATTTGATATGCAGCAAGTTGATATATTAAAAGGACCACAGGGCACCCTTTTTGGAAGAGGTGCACAAATTGGGGCTATTAATTATATAAGCAACAAGCCCATCAATGGTTTTAATGGATTTGTAAATGCAGGATTTGGAAATTATAATCAAAAAAATCTGACAGGGGCAATAAATATTCCAATAATCAAAAACAAATTTCTGGTAAGATTATCAGGAGTTTACGATTACAGGGGCGGTTATATAAGAAACACATTTGGCGGGAATTTAAACGGAAAAAACACTGTTGCGGGCAGAATTTCAGTTAGTTATTTGCCAAACATAAAAAATAAAATCGAATTTGTCCTGAACGGTCAAAAAGATGCAAACCCCGGTCTCGGATTCATGAGTATCCGGTTTCCTAATACTGAAGGCAGTAAAAATCCATTCGGATACGTCGCTTCGCTTGAGCAGGGAAATAACCTGGCTGACAAAAAAAATATTTTTGACGCGACATTGACACTGAAACATTTTTTAGATGAGAATAACTATTTGACTTCAACCAGTTCATACCGTAAAATCGGTACCTATTCCCGGTGGGATGGTGATGGAACTGCTGCCCCTGCAATAGATATGAGTGAGGATAACAATGCAGGGCAGTTTTTTCAGGAACTCAGGTTTAATTACTCTATAAAAAATAAGTTAAACGGAAGTTTGGGCGGAAGTTTCTGGAGTGAAAATGCCGATCAGAATTATTGGTTTTCTCCTGACGAGCAATCTATGTTCCACCTGTTTTTCAATACAGGTGCTCTTGTCACTCCTGGTGGTCAGCCATTTCCTGTTACCAACCTTCCGTCCGACCCTCAGTTAGGCCAGCTGGCGGGGCTTCCTCTTGTTACAAACCACCAGGAAGAAAACAGAAGTAATGCAATGAACCAGGCACTGGAAGTTTTTACTGACGCTAATTATCAACTTTTCAATAAATTAAATATCACTGGTGGTTTCCGTATTATAAATGAACAATTCAACCTGACAAATGAGGCACGGATGACAGGAGGTACCGCGGCAACTTTGGGATACCTTTCAGGGGCATTTCCGAACTTGTTTTTTAAACCAGGTACTGAAAAAAAAATTACCCGGTCATCATTTGCTTTTACCTACCGCGGAGGTTTAAAATATGAATTTAGTGAAACTTCCAATATTTTTGCCGGATATTCATTGGGACGTCGTCCAAAGGTACTGCAATTTACATCAGCAGGTGAGGCACAGGTTCTTGATGAAGAAATTATTAACAGTTATGAAATCGGATTCAAGACTGCTGTTCAACGACGAATTTGGTTTGATGCCGCAGTTTTTTATCACAACTACAATAAATTTCAAACTTCAGCCTGGGTTGCTGATGCCACAACCGGCGAATTCAATTATATTGTAAAGGACGCTGGCAAAGCATCGGCATATGGTTTAGAGACAAGTTTTAAATACGTATTCCTGAAGTGGCTGGGTTTTTTCGGAAACTATGCTTTCATTCATGCCCGTTTTGCTGAAAAAGATGCCGACGGAGCCAGACAAAATTATGCGAATAATATGTTCCGGCTAACACCTGATCATAGTTTTTCCCTTGGTTTGAATACCCGCTTCAAACTTCGCGGTAATATATTCCTGTTTTGCCATCCTTCATATTCTTATAAAACAAAAATATTTTTTGAAGATGCAAATACCCCTGGATTGGAACAAGTGGGTTATGGGTTATTAAATTTCAGGGGTGGAATCGAAATAGCCGATAAAAAAATTTGTATTTCTGTTTTTGGAACCAACCTCCTGCAAAAAAAATATATAGTAAGTGCAGGAAATACCGGCAGTTTGTTCGGCGACCCAACGCAGATACCGGGTGCACCCGCTATTTTTGGTACTGTTTTAAGCTGGAAATTTTAATGACAAAGATTAATAAAACTGTTTTCGGCTGATTATGAAACGTTCATCATTAAAGAGTAATCCGGAATATTTTAAAATTGAAACTTTTGAACTATTTTCGCAAACACTATTTAGACGTGAACTAAATACCATAAAATTTTGTAGTATCGGGTAATGATTCTATTTTTAGCAAAAGTTTTAAATATTGGAGATATGATTAAGATAGTTTTCACTTTATTGGTTACAGGTATTCTGGCGGTATCAGGGGTAAAATCGCAAGTTCCGACAACCTGGCGCGGCACGGGTTCAGCTGGTATTTATCCTGAATCTGGTTTATTAAAAACCTGGCCTGCCAGTGGCCCGGAAATTATTTGGCATTTTGATGAATTAGGCGAAGGTTTTTCATCACCCGTATTTGCAAACGGAAAAATTTACCTCTCAGCAACCGAAGGAAATGTTGGTTATATTTATTCTCTGACTCAGGACGGAAAGCTTGATTGGAAAGCAACTTACGGCGAAGAATGGATTGAAAATTATCCTGGTTCGCGCTCTACTCCATCTGTTGCAGGCGACATGCTCTATATTTATTCAGGAAAAGGTGTTATCACATGTATGAACACCACTAACGGTAAAATCAACTGGACAAAAGATGTAATGAAAGACCTTAGTGGTCAGAATATTACCTGGGGTGTGACCGAAACTTTGGTTATTGATGGGAATAAATTGTTTGTAACTCCTGGCGGTGAAATCAATAATATAGTTGCCTTGAACCGTTTGAATGGACAATTGATCTGGAGTAGTAAAGGTGTTGGCGAAAAACCAGCCTACTGCACCCCTTTACTGGTAAAACTGCCTGCCCGTAAATTATTGGTAACAATGACAGAAAAGCATATCATCGGCGTTGATGCTGAAACCGGTGTGTTACTTTGGTCCCATGAGCAAACAAACCAATGGGCAGTTCATGCCAATACTCCTGTGTTTTATGACAATGGTTTGTTTTGTTTTAGTGGATACGGTCAGGGAGGGGTTAAACTGGATTTAAATCCTGACGGAAGTCAGGTTACCAAAGCGTGGTTCAGTAAAAAATTCGACAGCCGTATTGGAGGCGCAGTTGTTGTTGATGGATATATCTATGGTTCAGGCGATAATACAAGAGACTGGCAATGTACGGACTGGAAAACGGGTGAACAAAAATATGCTTCACAGGCTATTGCCAAAGGTAATATTATTTATGCTGATGGAATGTTATTCTGTTACAGTGAGAAAGGTGAGCTTGCCCTTGCTCCTGCAACTCCTCTTGGATTTAACATTGCCGGTAAATGTAAGGTTGAACTGGGTAGCGCCCAGCACTGGGCCCATCTCGTTATCAATAATGGACGACTTTTTGTCAGGCATGGAAAATCGCTGATTGCATACAAAATAAAATAAGCGATTGTAGTAACCCGGATAATTATTTATATTTCTGAAGCGGGAGAAAAGATATTTACAGCATTTTCTCTCGTTTTTAAATATTAAATCTCCCAGGACTTTATGAGGAAGATCTTTTTATTTTTTATTTTCGTATTATTCTTATATCCGACATTTTGTCAGGTTGCGCAGTGGAGGGGACCAAAACGTGATGGTTATTTTAATGAAGCGGGATTATTGAAATCATGGCCTGCTGAAGGCCCTGAGATGATTCTGAAAGTTGAAAAACTTGGAAAGGGCTTCTCATCGCCGGTAGTTGCCAATCAGACTATCTACGTAACAGGAATGATTGACACGCTTGATTATCTGACAGCTATTGATTTCCAGGGAAAAATAAAATGGCAGGTGCCTTACGGACGATCATGGTCGAAATCATTTCCCGATACGCGATCAACTCCTACAGTTGAGAAAGATAGGATTTATGTTATCGGAGGTATGGGCAGATTAGTATGCATCGATGCTACCAGTGGAAAAGAGATATGGGCTGTTAATGTTGATATGGATTATAAGTCTGAATGGCACTTATGGGGAGTTTCGGAATCCCCGCTGATTGTTGACGATAAGGTGATTTGCACTCCGGGTGGAAAAATGACTTCAGTAGTAGCCTTTGACAAGCTGACCGGTAAATTGGAATGGAAAAGCGAATGTATCGGGGGTCAACGTTCCTACGCATCACCTATAATCTTTGAATATAAGAATTTTAGGTTTATCCTCGCTGCTACTGCCACCCATCTGATAGCACTCAATCCTGAAAATGGAGATATTGCCTGGAATTACAAATATTATCAGAATAAACTATGGGACGATCAGCCTGGATTGATATGGACAAATACCCCGGTTTATAAAAATGATGAGATATTTCTTTCAATTGGTTACGATTATCCGGCAGTAATGTTGAAAATGGATTCGACCGGAACCTCCGTTTCCGAAAAATGGATTGATCATACACTTGACAATCACCATCATGGCGTAATTGTGAACGGTGATTATATCTATGGCTCAAACTGGATTAATAATGGTAAAGGAAAATGGGTTTGCATGAAATGGGATTCAGGCGAAATTATTTACGTTGCTGATTGGATCAATAAAGGATCAATTATTGCCGCTGATGGCCTGTTCTATATTTACGAGGAGAAAACAGGTACAGTCGGACTGATAAAACCTGATCCTCAAAAATGGGACGTGATAAGTTCTTTTAAGGTGAATGGCGGGACCGGTCCTCACTGGGCACATCCTTTTATCAGTAATGGCAAGCTATACCTGCGTCATGGAGATGTTTTACTTGTTTACAATATAGGATCATAACACATCTAAAATGAGGTTAATAATTAGCTGTGTTTTGTTCTTTCTGCTTGGACGGGTTTCAGGACAGGAGACAGCCCAATTTCGCGGTCCATCCCGCGACGGTATCTATCCCGAAAAGGGACTGTTGAAAAAGTGGCCTGTATCAGGTCCCAAATGTATAATTCAGATTTCAGGCATTGGTAAAGGATATTCCCAGCCCGTTGTATATAAAGGGATCATCTATGTTACCGGCATAAAGCAGGATACACTGGATATGGTTTCAGCCTATGATCTAACAGGTAAGTTGCTTTGGAATCAGGTTTACGGGCCTGCGTGGGCCAATTCATTTACTGACACCCGCTCTACCCCGACAATCCAGAATGATAAAATTTATCTCGTCAGCGGAATGGGAATAGTTTGTTGCCTTGATGCTAATGATGGAAAAATTGTGTGGTCGCAGGATGCCCAAAATCAGTTCAAAGGTGAATATCACCGGTGGGGAATTGCTGAATCCGTTCTTCTGACAGATGAGGCTGCTATTTACGTGACAGGTGGTGTAGAGACTTCAGTTGTTGCCTTTGACAAAAACAAGGGGAATCTTCTCTGGAAAACAAAAAGTCTTGGAGGAGCGCGGGCTTACGCTTCATCAATCCTGATAGAAAGAAATGGACTTAAGCTAATCCTTGCGCAAACAGGCAACGATTTTTTTGCAGTGAATGCAATGAACGGTGATATTGTTTGGCGTTTTAATCTGCTTCCATTTCAAACAGGTGCTATGGGCAAAGGTGTTAACACAAATATGCCGTTGTATCACGATGGAGAAATATTAATTACCAGCGGATACGACCATCCGGCAATGCTTTTTAGTCTTTCCGAAGATGGCCGTTCTGTAAATCTGAAATGGAAAAACGATACAATGGATACTCACCATGGTGGTGTTGTTTTGATTGATGGCAACCTCTACGGAACAAACTGGATTACGAACCCCAAAGGAGAATGGGTTTCGCTGAACTGGAAAACAGGCAAAACAAACTGGGTAAAAGATTGGTTTACAAAAGGTTCTATTATTTCAGCTGATGGTTTGCTTTATTGTTACGAAGAAAAAGGTGGAAATGTAGCATTGGTTCAACCCGATGCATCCGATTTTAAAATAATAAGTACTTTTAAGGTTGAAGGAGGAGAGGGTCCTTACTGGGCGCATCCTGCGATTTATAATGGCATGTTATACCTTCGTCATGGTAATATCCTGCTGATTTATAATATTAAAGCTTAAAATGGTTCAAAACAAAACTTTGAATATTACTTTGTATCTGATCTCTTTGGTTGCCCTGATCTTTATTACATGGTGGCTGATGACTGATCCTACTTCGAAATTTACTGAAAGTCTTCCGGGTCGTGATAACAGGACAGCTACTGATACGGTTTCAGAGAATATTGAGATTGGCAAAATATTCGAATCGTATTCTACTGCTTATAAGGAAATGACCGAATCCTGGACACGGTTCCGCGGTAACGATTTTGACAATATATCCAGGTCTCAGGTTAAATTAAAGGAGAAATTTGATCCGGCCGGTGCCGATATCCGGTGGTCTCTCGAACTGGGTGAAGGACATTCGGGCGCAGCAATATACAAGGGGCTTGTCTATTTACTGGATTACAACGAAAAAGAAAGGGCGGATTTATTACGTTGCTTTTCGCTGGCCGAAGGAAAAGAGTTGTGGAAAAGGGGTTATAAAGTCAACATAAAACGCAATCACGGCATGTCGCGGACAATCCCTGCCGTTACCGAAAAATATATCCTGACCATGGGACCTCGTTGTCAGGTGATGTGCCTCGATCGTCCAACAGGAAATTTTCGTTGGGGAATTGATGTGGCCAAAGAATATGTGACCGAAATTCCTTTCTGGTACACTGGTCAATGCCCTTTGATTGATAATGATATAGCTATAATCGCCACCGGTGGGAAAGCTATGATGATTGGCGTCAGTTGTGATACTGGCAAAAAACTTTGGGAGACCCCTAATCCCGATGGATGGAAAATGTCACATTCCTCAATTATGCCTTTTATTTTTAAAGGACGTAAAATGTTTGTTTACAGTGCTATAGGTGGCCTGGTAGGAATTGCGGCCGATGGTCCTGAAGTTGGTAAAGTGCTTTGGAAAACATCTGCATGGAACCATTCAGTAGTCGCTCCTTCACCGGTTTGCATGCCTGATGGAAAAATTTTCATAACAGCAGGTTATGGAGCCGGAGCGATGGTACTTCAGCTCAAAGAAAATAATGGTAATTTCACCATCGATGTTTTACAGGAGTATCTTCCACGATTCGGATTGGCGAGTGAACAACAGACCCCTGTTTACTGGCAAGGTCACCTTTTTGGAATACTACCTAAGGATGCCGGTTCGTTACGTAATCAGTTCGTATGTGTTGATCCGGCCGACTGTAAAAAAATTGTCTGGTCGAGCGGACAAACGGCACGTTTTGGTTTAGGCCCTTATTTTATTGCAGACAACAAATTTTTCGTCCTGGATGATGAAGGAATATTAACAATCATCAAACCAAGTACTTCTAAATATATTCAGCTCGACCAGGTTAAAGTAATCAAGGAAGGGGCTGATGCCTGGGCCCCTCTGGCAATCGCTAATGGATACTTATTATTAAGAGACTCAAAAACAATGATTTGTATTAATATGAACCTTTAAATTGTGTATTATGAAAAATAAGGGGATAGTCTTCTTTCTGATAATTCTGGCAATAGTTATAATCGTAGTTGTTGCTTTGGATTTTAATGCTTCCAAATCTGATAAGCTGCCTGAGAACCCTTATGAGTTTAATGTAGATCAATTTTCAAAAATAGATACTGCATTAATACTTTACAAAGAAAGCCGCGATTTCGCCATCAGCTTTTCTGAACCTACAGGTATATCTATTCTGAATGATCAAATTTTTATTGTGGGTGATAAGAAAATGCAGATCATCTCACCGGCAGGAAAATTACTCAATGAGGTAAGATTAGATAAAAAACCAACTTGTGTTTTTGCGTCCACTGAAAATATATTTGTCGGATTCAGGAAGTCACTCTCAGTACTGAACCATGAAGGTGTAATGATCTCCGAATTGAATTCATTTTCTGACAGTAGCGTTATAACTTCAATTACTTACAGGTCGGGAACAATATTCGTCGCTGATGCCGGAAAACGGATGATCCGAAAATATGCACCTGATGGAAAACTTTTGGGAATCATTGAAGGGAAATCCGGTACTGGTCAGATTCACGGGTTTATAATCCCAAGTCCGTATTTCGACCTGGCTTTTAATCCTGACGGGGAGTTGTGGGTTGTTAATCCAGGTAAACATGCTCTCGAAAATTATACCAACCAGGGTGCTCTTCGTACCTGGTGGCAGGCATCTTCCATAACTACAGAAGGATTCAGCGGCTGTTGTAATCCCGCACATTTTGCATTTCTTCCGGATGGTAGTTTCGTCACAAGCGAGAAGGGAATAGTAAGAATAAAAATTTATAAACCATCAGGAGAATTTTCGGGTGTTGTGGCCGCACCATCGAAATTTGCCGAAAACGGACATGCTCCGGATGTAGCCGTTGATAATCAGGGCAATATTTACGCTCTTGATATTGATAAAAAGATGCTCAGGTTATTTATAAAAAAATGAGTATTATGAACAGAAAAGACTTTTTTAAATGCGGGGGTCGCTGGGTTATTCTATCCGGGATTGGGGTGTTCAGCACCTGTCTTGCTTACAATAATAAGATTGAAACCCCTGATAAATGTAAAGTTGCGCCACAATGTGACAATTGTGCCAGATTTGTTCATTGCAAATTTCCACAGGCATATAAAGAGAAAAGAGATGGAAAATAGCCAAAAAAAAAGTAGGAGAGACTTTATACGTAGTGGTACCCGGCTTTCATTACTTATTACCCTGGGGGCAGTTGGCGGAATTGCAGCAAAACATTATACAACAGATAAATATGTATGGCAGATCGATCCTTTTAAATGTACCCAGTGCGGAAGATGCGCTACTTCCTGTGTGATGACACCATCGGCTGTTAAATGTATTCATGCTTTCAACCTGTGCGGATATTGCGATCTATGTGGCGGTTATTTGAAACCTGATCCTAATCAACGCTCTACAGCGGCTGAAAATCAGCTCTGTCCGACGGCCGCAATCCAACGTCGGTATATTGAAGATCCTTATTTCGAATACGTTATCAATGAAGATCTTTGCATCGGGTGTTCCAAATGTGTAAAAGGATGTACTTCATTTGGAAATGGTTCTTTGCATTTACAGATCATTCACCGCTTATGTTTGAATTGTAACAAATGTTCTATTGCACGACTTTGTCCCTCCGATGCCATTTCGCGTGTCAAAGCCGGCAATCCTTACAAGGTGAAGGGTGGTTTTACAAAGGGGAACTATATTTAAATTATAAGTTATAAATTATTTAGTAATGCGGGTTAAGTTTTAATTTTTGAGGTTTATTTTTTGTGGCCTTTCTTTTTAAACATTATTTCTCTTGAAAAATTGAACCATTAAATGTAAATATGATGACAGGTGCACATTTTCTAAAAGATGCAATTAATGAAAAAGTGGATTAAAATATTGCTTATTGTCTTTTATCTGCTATTCAGTCTGGAAGGGATGGCTCAGAAACAAAGGTTTCCCAAGCCTGAGTTTGGTTCTGGCTACACTCAACCGACGCCGGCAACTCCTGAACCACGTGCACTTGCCCTTGAATATACAGACGTAGTAATACTGCTGATAGTACTCACTTTGGCCAGTTGGTTCGCTATCCGGAAACGATCCCGGAAAGGATTACTCTGGTTATCGGTTTTCAGTCTGATCTATTTCGGATTTTACAGGGATGGATGTATTTGCTCCATTGGATCTGTGCAGAATATTTCACTCACACTCTTTGATCCTGGTTATGCCATATCTGTTACCACTTTACTTTTTTTTCTCTTACCGCTCATTTTCACACTATATTTTGGCAGAACTTTTTGTGCCGGGGCATGTCCGTTAGGTGCAATGCAGGATTTGGTGATTATTAAACCATTAACGATGCCAAAATGGCTTCGCGAAATTCTGGGTATCATACCATATATTTATCTGGCATTTGCAGTTTTGTTTGCCGCAACAGGAACCGATTTTATAATATGCCGTTACGATCCGTTTGTCGGAATTTTCAGAATGGATGCCCAGTTTCATATGATTGTACTGGGAGTAGCATTTCTATTGATGGGAATGTTTATTGCCAGACCATATTGCAGATTTTTATGCCCATACGGAGTCTTGCTCAACTGGATGTCGCGATTTTCAAAATGGCATCTATCCATTACTCCGGCAGAGTGTATCAAATGTAAATTGTGCAGCGATTCCTGTCCGTTTGATGCCATTGTTTACCCTTCAGATGAAAAACAATCAAATTATATTAAATGGGGTGTTAATCGTTTCCTGATTTTTGCCTTATTAATTCCATTATGGATTCTTGCTGGTGGTTTTGCCGGGTCCAAAGCTCATACATGGATTTCAAGAGCAAATCCTACTGTTTATCTTGCCGAACTACTATTATCAAAACCCGAAGTTCGTGCAGATCAGAAAAACCTTGATGTCCAGGCGTTTTTAAGTTCCGGAAAATCGATGGAAACACTTGTCAGAGAAGCAACATTAATTCGTGAAAAATTTAACTCCGGGGGAATGATTGCCGGTGGATTCCTGGGCCTTGTTTTCGGGATGACTTTACTTAGTCAGATTACTTATCGAAAAAAGTCTGATTATCAACCACATAAAGGAAATTGTTTTAGCTGCGGGCGTTGCATGAGCTATTGCCCTGTAAAAAAATAATAAGTTAATGATAATATTGGAATGGAAGCAGATGATAAACTGAAATTCTCGTTAAATATTGCCCTTGTTTCGGGAATATTCTGCATAACAGTAGCTCTATTGCTGTTGTTGAATTTTATGCAAATGTCTAAAAATAAGCCTCTTGAAAGTAAGGCAATTACATCTCTTGTCAAACGTCTCAGTCTTGAACCTAATAACGATGATCTTAAGCAGGAGATCAGAAATTTTGATCTCCTTGCACGTAAAGCCTATTTCAACAGTCAGTGGCAGGTGAAAACAGGAGGTTACCTTTTGCTGTTCGGAGCAATAGTTTTCGCACTTGCCGTAAGGGTTGTCATCGGATTGAATTCCAAGATTGAGCTACCAAAAGCAATGGATGAAAATGATATGATAAGCCGAATTATTATGCAACGATGGGTTATTATTACCGGGTCTGTTTTAATTGTACTCGGTCTCGTGGCTTCATTAGCTTCAGTCGACCATCTTAAGAAATACGATGTAAATGAATCGGTTTCAGAAATGTCTGCTGCCGTTAATCATAATAATATCGAAGTAATTACTGTGGGCAGGAACCCGGTAACTGAGCCGCCTGAAAATGGCCTTGCCACTACTAAACATATTATTGTAAATGCTTCTTTAACAGATAGTTCTTCCTCTAAGGCGGTTCCGGTAGTTTCGCCAAAAATTGATTTTCCAACGGTAAATGCAATAAAAACAAATTCGTCTGCTTTTCGTGGCCCTTTCGGAAATGGAGTCTTTTTTCAGAAGGATACACCTGTTGAATGGGATGCAACTTCGGGAAAAAATGTAATATGGAAAACAGCCATTTCTAAAAAGGGGTTTAACTCGCCTGTAATCTGGGGAAATAAAATATTCATTTCAGGTGCGGATAAACAATCACGCGAAGTATACTGTTTCGATCGTAATTCAGGGAAAGTGCTATGGCAAAGGCAAGTCGACAAAATTCCCGGCAGTCCGGATGTGGCTCCGAAGGTAACTGAAGATACCGGGTATTCTGCCCCTTCACTGACTACCGACGGGAACAGGGTTTATGCCATATTTGCCACAGGTGACATCATTTGTTTTGATATGGCAGGAAACCGTGTATGGGGACGTAACCTTGGCCTTCCTGACAATCATTATGGGCATGCTTCCTCCCTTGTTATGTGGAAAGATAAAGTTTTTGTCCAATATGATACGAATAAAATGAGGAAGTTAATGGCACTCAATACTTCTACCGGTGAAACAGTATGGGAGACAGCGCGAAGTGGTAAAATATCGTGGGCAAGTCCTATTTTGGCGGAGATTAACGGAAAATTCCAGGTAGTACTTTCAACAGAACCTATGGTTGCAGGATATGATGTCGAATCGGGTAAAGAACTCTGGTCGGTCGATTGTATGATGGGAGAAGTTGGTCCTTCTCCGGCATTTGGTAGTGGACTGGTCTTTGCGGCTAATGAATACGCCAGACTGGTAGCTATCGATCCTGTTAAAAATAGTAAAGTATGGGATAGTGACGAGTTTATGCCTGAAGTGGCAAGTCCTGTTTCTGCAGGCGGATTGCTTTTTATCGCAACAAGTTATGGTGTCCTGGCTTGTTATGATGCCAGATCAGGGGAAAAATATTGGGTTAAAGAAGATGGTCCGGGGTATTACTCCTCACCTGTAATTACTGATAATAAGTTATATACATTTGATACTTCGGGCAAAATGAGGGTATTTGAAGTTGCGAAAACTGAAAAAATTCTCGGAGAAGGAAATGCAGCAGAAAAAGTTACTACAACACCTGCTTTTACTGAAGGAAGAATGTACCTACGTACGCCTAATTTTATCTATTGCGTTGGGATCAAATAAATATTATCCCGATATCTATAAAACTAAAACGAACAATCTGTCAGATTTAAACAACAAAAACTTTTAAAAATGAAACAATGGTATGAAGAGTTATTTGAAAACTATGGTCACAATTATGACAAAGAAAATTTCACTTTTGGTACTATCGGCGAGTGTGATTTTATCGAGGAAGAAATTCAATCTGACAAAAGATTAAAAATATTGGATATTGGTTGTGGAACAGGTCGTCACTCATTGGAGTTGGCTAAACGTGGATACACCGTTACAGGGATTGATCTGTCTGCTTCATTATTAAAAAGGGCAAACGAAAAGGCAATTGAACAGAGTCTGAAGATTGACTTTTTAAAAGCAGATTCCCGCAAACTGAATTTTTCAAACGAATTTGATCTGGTAATTATGCTTTGCGAAGGTTCATTTCCACTCATGGAAACCGATGAAATGAATTTTCAGATACTTAAAAATGCTTCAAATGCTTTGTCGAAAAACGGTAAACTTATTTTTACCACTCTTAACGGCCTGTTTCCATTATTCCATTCTGTCAAAGATTTTCTTACATCGCATAAGAATGATGGAAACGCATCATATCACAATAATTCATTCGATTTAATGACTTTTCGTGAATATAGTACAACAATTGCCGAGGATGATTTTGGAAATAAAAAAGAGTTAAACTGCAATGAAAGATATTATGTGCCATGTGAAATTACGTGGTTACTTAAAACGCTTGATTTTAAGACTATTGAAATTTTCGGTGCCAAACTTGGCAATTTTAGCCGGAAGGATCAACTGGCCACTGAAGATTTCGAAATGCTTGTTATTGCACAGAAATAACTTTTGGATAAACTGTGAAAAGAGATGAAATTGCAGAGTTTATAATGATTCAAATACGGAATAATGATTGACCTGAAAAAAATAGATCTTATTATTGCGGATAAAGGAAATACTAAAGAAGCATTAATTCCTATACTTCAGGCAATTCAGCGGGAATTTAAATTTTTGCCTGAAGAGGCTTTACGAAGGGTAAGTGAAACAACTGTTATCAAACCTGCCGAGATAATTGGAGTTGCCAGCTTTTATTCCCAGTTCAGACTTTCCCCGGTAGGCGAACATATGATCAGGGTTTGTGTCGGTACAGCATGCCATGTAAAAGGGGCAGTTCAGGTTTACGATGCCATGCGCCGGGAATTCAAACTGAAGGAAGGGTATTATACAGATCAAACAGGAAAGTATACTGTAAACAAGGTGAGCTGTCTTGGTTGCTGTACCTTAGCACCTGTTGTTCAGATCGATAATATCACATATGGACACGTAACCTCGGATAAGGTTGCAGAGATCATCAGAGACTTTGAAAATCAAAAAAATAATAAACGGGGTACGTATTTTCGCAAATCAGATGTTACTGAAATTCAAGGTGAAGTGAGAATCGGACTGGGTTCATGTTGTGTGGCAAGTGGCAGCAGCGATATACGTGATGCTGTCGAAAATACAATAAACGAAACAGGCCTTCAGTTAAAACTGAAAAGTGTGGGATGTGTTGGGATGTGTCACCAGGTGCCTCTTGTTGAAATAGTTCCTGCAAAAGGAGAGCCAACTCTCTATTCTAAAGTTAAACCTGAAGATGTCAAGCAAATTATTGAATCTCATTTTCAACCTGCAGGACGTCTGGCAAGATTAAAAAACAAATTTATTAGTGCTATTGAGAATATTCAGACTGACCGGAAGTGGGCTGGAATTGAGCGCTATGAACTGGATATTAGAGAGAAGCATGTATCTTCCTTTCTTGGAAAACAGTATCCAATTGCAACAGAATATCGGGGATTTATCAATCCGCTTGATTTGCAAGAATATCTTGAACTGGGTGGATTTCAGTCGCTTAAAAAAGTCTTTAAAGAATTTTCACCTGATCAGGTTATCGAAAAGATAAAAAGAAGTGGTGTCAGGGGGCGGGGAGGAGCAGGTTTCCCTACCGGTATAAAATGGGAACTTGTAGCTACGCAAAAAAGTGAAATTAAATATTTGATCTGCAATGGTGATGAAGGTGACCCGGGGGCATTCATGGACCGGATGTTACTCGAATCGTATCCTTACAGGATTATCGAAGGAATGATTATCGCAGCTTATGCTGTTAATACGTGCCAGGGGTATTTTTACATCCGCGCCGAATATCCGCTTGCTGTTCAAAGAATAAGGGCTGCGCTCGAAATTTGCAAAGAGAATAATCTTATAGGGAATAATATTCTTGGATCTGGCTTTGATTTCAATGTGAAAATTTATGAAGGGGCCGGTGCCTTTGTCTGTGGTGAGGAAACAGCACTAATCGAATCTATTGAGGGGAACAGGGGTTTTCCGCACTTAAGACCACCTTTCCCGTCTGAAAAGGGGTTGTTTGGTTTACCTACACTTGTCAATAATACAGAAACATTTGCGCAAATTTCCTTCATTATGAGGGATAATACCGACAGGTTTGCGCGGATTGGGACAGCAACGAGTAAGGGGACCAAGGTTTTTGCCCTTGCAGGAAAAGTAACACGTGGCGGTTTGATTGAGATTCCTATGGGAATGACAATCAGGCAGGTTGTAGAAGAGATCGGAGGGGGCATTGCCAACGGACGAAAATTTAAAGCAGTCCAGATAGGTGGTCCTTCAGGCGGATGTATTCCAGCCAGTCTTGAGGATACCCCTATTGATTATGAGTCACTTACAAGCCTTGGAGCCATGATGGGCTCTGGAGGGCTGGTAGTTCTCGATGATACAGATTGCATGGTAGATATTGCCCGCTTTTTCCTCTCATTTACACAGGAAGAATCGTGCGGAAAATGTACTTTTTGCCGAGTCGGAACAAAAAGGATGCTCGACATGCTTGACAATCTGACGCATGGAAAAGGTAAACCCGGTGATCTTGAAAAACTTGAAAAGCTCGCTGAATGGACAAAAAAAGGATCACTTTGCGGTCTTGGCAGATCGGCACCCAACCCGGTACTAAGCACTTTAAAATATTTCAGGGAAGAGTACGAAGCGCACCTTAATGGAAATTGCCCCACTGGAAAGTGTACGGCATTAATCAATTACTCCATCACCGATGATTGTATCGGTTGCACAAAATGCGTACAGCGATGCCCTGTCGATGCAATCCCTTTTTTACCTCACCAAAAACATGTAATTAATACTGAATTGTGTATAAAATGTGATGCATGCCGTCAGGTTTGTCCGGTTAATGCAGTTGTGGTGAAATAATTATTCATAAGACAGGATTTAGTGTTTATACCCCTTCCACATCGCTTGATAAACCAATTATTCTAATCGTATATTTCCTTTCTGTCGCCAGCCTCAATAACTATGACAGTCAGGATTTTGTCATTTATTTCGTAGATAATCCGATAATTTCCTTCCCTTATTCTATAACCTGGTCGGTCTTTTAGTTTTTTGCATCCGGGAGGACGAGGGTTATTCGCCAGAGCAGCAATGGATGCCATTACTTTTTGGTAATCCCTTTCCGGGATGTTTTTAAGCTGTTTATATACTGCTTTTTCAATAAAGAGCTTATAGACTGTCATTGCGTAGAAGATCTATTTCTTTTACCGCCTGCTTAAAAGGTATTGGTTCGCTTTTACGAGCTTTAGCGCGGTCGTAGGCTTTGATTGCATAGAGTTCTTCTGAATCCATCACAAGTTTCTCATAGGTTTTAATGGGAATCTGAACAGCTATTTTACGTCCCTTTTTATCTGTGACAAAGCTTTCGTGAATCATCGCTCAAATTTATTAAATTGTATTTTCACAAAAATAACGGTTAAAAAGGTCATAAACAATAGATACTTATTACCACTTCCGAAAAGGCTCCAGTATTTTCAAAGAGTAGAGATATCTTCAACTAATTGCCGTTATGCATCAGGCAGCTCAATGTGTTCAACGATGCCCCGTCGATGCTATCCCTTCTTTACCTCACCAAAAGCATAAAATTAATACTGAAATGTGTATAAAATGTGATGCCTGCCGTCAGGTTTGTCCGGTTAATGCAGTGGTAGTAAAATAAGATTGTTGAAGATAAATTGTTCTGATTTTGTTAGGGAATTCACATGAATTAAAAATTATTTGATTTTTTTTAATAAACGGTCCACTTTTACAAGGTAACATTTTATTGATTATCCGAATAAATAGTATAATTTTGAACTAAGAAGTTTTATGTTTTTTTTAACCAAAATTCTTTTAATATGAAAATGCATTTAATTAAAATTTCGGCTATTTTTTTAGTTTTAATTATTCTGATAATTGCAGCCTGTAAGAAAGATGCAAGTACTGACTCAACATTATTATCACAACCCGGAGATATAAGTACTACTGAAGGTAGCCAGGTAATAGGTGATCGTGCATTCGAAGGTTTAAACGGGATAGTGGATGGATACGTTACATTGTCAGGGCTTAAATCTGCTGCCATAGGTACTTGTCCCAACATAACCGCCACCGTAAGCACTTCATTTCCAATCCTTATAACATTTGATTGGGGTACCGGTTGCACAAGTGCTGATGATGGGGTCACACGTAGCGGAAAAATCACAGCATCCCTTTCAGGATTAATGAATGTGGTAAATTCAGTTATGACATTTACATTTCAGGATTTTGTGTGCGACGGAAATAAAATTACCGGTACGCATAAAGTAACCTATAAAGGCCTTAACGCAGGTAATAACTGGCCGCGTTATGCTGTTCTCACTGAAGCCAAAATTGAATTTCCTGATAAAAAATCCATCACTTACCGTGCTGAGTATATTCGTCTGCAATCTGAAGGGGCCAATACCCTGATTCCCGAAGACAATGTCTGGCGAATTGAGGGAAATTCCTCCGGTGTATCAAGGGAAGGTGTTGACTGGACTGCCAGCTACCCAAGTGCCCTCGTTAAAAAAGCTTCATGTAAATGGTTCTCAAGCGGAACAATCCTTATAACCCCGGCTACCGGACTTACTCGTACACTTAACTTTGGCGATGGTATCTGCGATAATAAGGCAACCCTAAAAATAGGCGATACAACCATAAATATTGAGCTTTAACTGATAAAAAAATATTCTTTTGAGTGCCATGGAACCTGATTCTGTGGCACTTTACTTTTTAATGGCAGTACATTGAATTTCTTCCGGAATATGTTACTTTCATCCCGTTATGCATTTTTGTAATTACATTGATTTGAATAATGGTTCATATCGAGATTAATGGTCGGGAAATTGAGGTCGAAGAAGGAACCCCGGTATTAAAAGCTGCTAAAATGATCGGGATTAATGTACCGGCACTATGCTATAATGAAGAGCTGGGACATTTTACATCTTGTATGCTTTGTCTCGTGAAAGATGTCTCTAATGGAAGTTTATTCCCCTCATGCTCTGTTACGGTAACTGAAGGGATGTCAGTAATTACAGACGATGAAGAAATACATGAGGCACGCCGGACTGGTCTTGATCTCCTGCTAAGCGAACATGTAGGCGACTGTGAAGGTCCTTGTCAGATAGCGTGCCCTGCACATATGGATATCCCACAAATGAACCGGTTGATTGCATCCGGCAAATTTGATTCAGCACTTAAACTTGTTAAGAAGGATATAGCACTTCCAGCTGTTTTGGGGCGGGTTTGCCCTGCACCTTGCGAAGGGGCATGTCACAGGAAGTCAGTAGATACATCGGTGTCAATTTGTCTTCTAAAAAGGTTTGTCGGTGACGCAAATGATATTCATCCCTTTGATCCTCTTCCCTTAAATGGAAAAAAAATAGCAGTGATCGGAGCAGGGCCTGCCGGATTGGCAGCTGCATATTATTTACAGCTAAAAGGATATCAGGTTGTAATGTACGATAAAAATATCCTGCCGGGAGGTTTACTTCGTAGCGAAATTAAACCCGGCATTTTGCCGCACACTATTTTAGATAAAGAGATTAATTCCATTTTATTAACCGGCGTTGTATTTAAAGGGAGTCAGGAAATTGACGCTACAGCATTCCAGATTATTAAAAATCAATACGATGCAACCATTGTTGCCACGGGTACCCTCACAGATGAAATGAGAAACTGGGGTTTTAAAACTAATACCAAAGGAATTGAAGCAGATCAAAACAATTATTCTACTTCAATAAATGGTGTATTCGCTATTGGAAACTCTCTCCGATCTTCGCGATTGGCAGTTCGTTCGGTCGGGCAGGGAAAGGAAGTTGCCTGGTCAGTGGCCCGGTATCTGTCTGGGGAAGTGCCAACAGGTGAGCCACGGCTTTTCAATTCGCGATTTGGAAAACTGCTCAGGGAGGAGATAACAGAATACCTTAAAGAATCTATTCTTCAGGAAAGGATACAATCAGAAAACATACAATTAAATGGATATACAAGTGACGAGGCAATTCTGGAAGCGCAAAGATGCCTTCATTGCGATTGCCGGGAAATTGAAAATTGCAAATTAAGGGAATTATCCGGCCGTTATGATGCAAATCAACGCCGGTTTGCCTTATCAGACCGGAAACCAATGACGAAACATTTCGCCCATCGCATTGTTTATGAACCATTGAAATGTATTAAGTGTGGGATTTGTGTAAGGATGACCTCCAAATACCAGGAAAAATATGGATTCTCTTTTATTGGCCGGGGTTTCGATGTCATAATAGGAGTTCCGTTTGATGAATCTGTGGAAGCAGGATTAGCTGATACCTCTGAAATAGTTGCAAAGGCATGCCCTACAGGAGCATTATCTATTAAGGATAAATTATGAGAATATTATATCTGATTCTGTTTGACCTGATTTTAATAGCGGGTGCAAATGGGCAAAATTCAGTCAGTTGGAGCAACTTTCGTGGAAGCCAGGATCTTAAAGGGACCACCAATGTGATTATTCCTGATAAGCCCAAACTACTTTGGACCTTTCAGACAGGTGATAACATTAAATCAGCAGCTGTAATCACTGAGGGACGCATTGTTATTGGTGCTACAGATGGCGTTGTTTACTGTCTCGATCTTAAAGGAAAGCTTGTTTGGAAGTATAAAACTGAAAATTCCATCGAAGCACCTGCCTTAATATTAAACGGAAATATTTACGTTGGCAACCTTGATGGCAATCTTTACGCACTTAAACTTTCGGATGGTTCACTTATCTGGAAATATAAGACCGAAAATCAGATTATGGGAGCAGCAAACTGGTGGAAATCAGGATCTAAAATATCGCTGGTCATAGGTAGTTATGATTATAACCTACATTGCGTTGACGCTGAAACAGGCAAAATGAAATGGAAATACGAATCGGACAATTTTATAAACGGCGCTGCAGCCTGTTTTAATGGAAAAGCTATTTTTGGTGGATGCGACGGGTTCCTTCATGTCGTAGACATCAACAGCGGCAAACCGGAGACTAAAATTAATGTGGCTACCTATGTTGCCGGATCTTGTCCGATAAGTGATAAAATGGCCTATATCGGCGATTACGACGGTAAATTTTCGAAAGTTGACATTCAATTAAAAAAAATAGTCTGGAGCTGGGAGAACAAAGAGGCAAAACAACCATTTATAGCCTCTGCCGCACTGTCAGGCGAGAGGGTTGTAACAGGTAACCGAGATAAATTTGTCTATTGTTTTGATAAAACCATCGGCAAACTTCTTTGGAGTTATAACAGCGGTAACAGGGTAGAGGCATCACCCGTTATCATCAGGGACAAAGTACTGATAGCCAACATGCGTGGGGATCTGGCATTGTTAAAACTTTCTGACGGTTCAATGATATGGAGATATGAAGTTGGAAATTCTATTCTGAATAATCCCGCTGTGATCGAGAATCTAATGGTCGCTTGCACTTTGGATGGCACGGTATATTGTTTTGGTAAATAAGAGAGAACACTGTATAGAAACTGCCGGAAAAATTTGAGTTTGGTTTTGATGAGAGATATATTTTCAAGCATATTGATTACGGCCAGGATTAAATTAATAGATACCGTTAGGTTTCAGATATGGGTAGATAAATTGGAAATTCGACAATTTGTGCCGTCCCGGACAGGACGGTATGGCCTTTTTAATACGATTTTCTACCCATATCAAATCCCTGACGGGATTTGATAAACAAAACCAACAGCAAAATATGAAAAAAACAACAACAACCTTTATCAAAATTAACCGTGAAGAATCAAAGATTGCAGAGGTTTATTTGAAAAAGGGCAGAAAACAGGAAATATTTGGCGTATTTTGTATTTTTAGCGAAAATATAATCCTTTAAGTTAATATATTGCTGATAATTATTAATTTAAAAGAAGTTTTTAACAATTTTGAATTATTTATTGCAACTCAATGGATCGCGCAAAATATTGAAATGACACCATTTAGTTATATAAAATTCTTTATGTATATGGGTGGATGAATGGTAAAAATAATCGTCGATAAATAACCTTGCATTCCGAAAAACTCAATAATTTTATTACAAAGTACTTATATGAATATCATCCAGATAATTCCAGGCTCAGGTGGCAGTTTTTATTGTGGTAACTGCCTGCGCGACAGTAAATACGTTTTTGCGCTTCGCAATCAGGGCCATCAGGTGATTAAAATCCCGATGTACCTTCCCATTTTTGCAGATGAACATGATATTAAGGAAGTTCCGGTATTTTACGGGGCAATAAGCATTTATCTTAAACAACTTTATCCCATTTTCAGGAAAGCTCCTGCTTGGTTTGATAAAATTCTTAATTCAAAACTTTTCCTGAAAATGGCTGCTTCAATGGCCGGTTCTACCAATGCTAAAGGACTTGAAGATATGACTGTTTCAATGTTAATGGGTGAACATGGTAAGCAACGCGAGGAGCTTGAGCGTTTAGTAGAATGGATGGCAGAACATTGTAAACCTGATATTATCCATATCTCTAACGCCTTGTTGCTCGGATTGGCGCATCGGCTTAAAGAAAAAATGAAGGTACCAATCGTATGTTCTTTGCAGGATGAGGATGTTTGGGTCGATGCAATGCAACCAGTGTTCCGTGACCGGATTTGGAAACTTATGAGTGAAAAGGCCAAAGATGTTGACCATTTTATTGCAGTAAGTGATTACTTTTCGAAAGTTATGCAGATGAGAATGAAATTGGTTCCGGAAAAAATTCAAAGAATGTACCTGGGAGTAGATCCGGAGGATTACGAATGTATTCCAATCAGCCAAAAGGGGCGAAATATAGGCTATATATCCCGCATGTGCCACGAAAACGGATTGGATATTCTTGTTGATGCCTTCATCCAGTTAAAAAAGGATAAAATTTTTGAGGATGTAAAACTCATTCTTACAGGCGGTTCTACAAATATGGATTTAAAATATATCAAAGAAATAAAAAGAAAATTGTCGGTTGAAAGACTTGATAGTCATGTGGAGTTTATCGAAAATTTTGAAGAAACGAGCAGAAAAGCCTTTTTTAATAAAGTTTCAGCCATTTCGGTCCCGGTCCGCAACGGTGAAGCTTTCGGAATGTACCTGCTCGAGTCGATGGCATTCGGAGTTCCCGTTGTTCAGCCGGCACTCGGAGCATTTCCTGAGATTGTCAACCTTGCCGGGGGGGGTATTATCTATTATCAAAACACACCAGATGAGCTTTGTAAGGTAATTTGCGAACTATTATCTGATCCTGAAAAATTAGAGTCTTTGAGCATAAAAGCAAGAAGAGGTGTCGAATTGAATTTTGATATCCACAATCAATCAAAAGAGATGATCACGGTTTACAAAAATATTCAAACCAAATTCAATTGATACTCTAAAACCTTTATGGCTGTCAATAGTATGATTCTACAGTTAAAAAATATTTCCAAGGGTTATGGTGATCCATTAATGAGTAATTTTCGAAGAGTACTCGAAGGTGTTAATCTGGAAGTTGGTACAAATCAAAAGATTGCTATAGCTGGTCCCAGCGGATCGGGAAAGACTACGCTCTTGAATCTGATCGGTACGCTTGATAAGCCGGACTCGGGAGAGATTTTCTTCAAAGGTATTATGATTACAAAGTATTCACATGATGAGCTTGCCCGTTTCCGCAACCGTGAGCTCGGATTTGTATTCCAAATGCACCACTTGTTGCCGCAGTGTACAGTTTGGGAGAATGTCCTTTTACCTGTCTTACCAATAAAAAAAATTGTTGGTAAGACGGAAAAAGAGTGGGCCGAACATTTGCTCCGGAAAGTAGGGATATGGGATCAGCGTAACCAAAAACCTTCAGAGCTATCTGGTGGCGAATGTCAGAGGACAGCTGTAGTGCGGGCATTGATCAACCGGCCACAATTAGTTCTTGCAGATGAGCCTACAGGTGCACTCGACGAACAAAACGCTGGTAATCTCGCTGATTTGCTAAACCATATAAGCAGTGAAGATGGAGTTTCACTGATTGTTGTTACCCATTCTTCTGAACTTGCATCTCAAATGGACAAGGTGTATCATTTAAGAAACGGCAGGTTAGAATGACACATCTGATATTGATATACAATAGTTTTACTCATTACATAAAAGCAAATCTGCTTGTAGCTATCGGTATATCCATAAGTACAGCTGTCCTTACCGGTGCACTGATCATTGGTGATTCTGTAAAATTTAGTCTTGAGAAATCCACATTTTACAGATTAGGAAATACAACCCATATTGTTTCAGCAAAAGACCGCTATTTTCGTACAGAACTTGCCACTGAGTTTGCTGCCAGGGGCAGAATTGATGTTGCACCTGTTTTGATCCTCGATGGCATGGCTGTCGCAGATGGAGGAGAGTATAGGGTCAATAAAGTACAGGTTACAGGTATTGACAATCGTTTCAGTAAAATAGCTGATTCTCCGGTCTATCTTGAATTAACAGGAAATGATGTTATCATCAGCGAAAACCTTGCAGAAAGGCTTCGGCTTAAAAAAGGGGACAGTTTCCTGACCCGCATCAAAAAAGCCAGTCTGATCCCACTAAATGCCCCTTTTGTTTCTGATGCCGAAACAAATGTCTCATTTCGTGTGGTCGTCAGAGAAATTGTTAACCAGCATAGGATGGGATTTTTTAACTTAAAAAACACACAAACAGCGCCTTACAATATATTCCTTTCTCTTTCAAAAATGAATGATCTGTTGAAGTTTGACAATAAATCCAACCATCTTTTAATTTCACAATCATCATATAATTATCAACAGATCAACAGCTTATTTGATGAATGCTTTACAATGGAAGATGCCGGACTAAGAATTAGGGAGATTCCGTTAACGCATGAAGAAGAAATTACCTCCGAAAGGGTATTTATTGATGATCAGTTAGTTAAAGTATTCGGGCAAATCGCACACTCTCATTCCATTTTAACCTATTTTGTAAATAGTCTGGAATTTCAAGCCAAATCGACACCTTATTCTTTTATATCAACAATAGATGATAATAACGTAAAAGACAATGATATAATAATAAACGACTGGGTTTCATCAGATTTAAAGGTAAAGACCGGCGATTCACTTACTGTAAGATATTTCGTGATTGGACCTTTACGGCAACTGATTGAACGGGGAGAAAAGTTCGTTATTAAAGAGATTGTTGCAATCGAAGGAAAATACGCAGATAAAGATTTGATGCCATTTCTTCCTGGCTTGTCGGATGCAGGACATTGTCGCGAGTGGGAATCGGGTGTTCCAATTAAACTGGAATCTATAAGGGATAAAGATGAAGCTTATTGGAATAAATACAAAGGGACACCCAAAGCATTTATTTCACTCAAAAAAGCCCACGAAATCTGGTCAAACAGGTTCGGAAACAATACAGCTGTCAGGGTGAATAAAAAAGACTTTTCTGAAAAAGATTTGCGCGCTTTGTTTTCTGTTGCCATTAAGCCTCAGAATCTGGGAATAATGTTGACCAATGCCAGGTCTGAAGGGTTGAATGCCGCACGAAATGGGACAGATTTCAGCCAGTTATTTTTAGGGCTCAGTTTTTTCCTTTTAGTTGCATCAATTGTACTTACATCACTTTTAACCCTATTGAACCTGAAAGGTCGCCAGGCGGAGATTGGAACTCTAGTGATCCTTGGATTTAACCAAAATCTAATCCGAAAACTGCTTCTTGCCGAAGGAATAATTGTCGCAATGTTTGGGGCGATAATTGGCCTTGTTTTAGCTGTCGTTTATACCAAACTTATTTTCATAGCGCTTAATTCAATCTGGTGGGACGTTGTTCGTACTTCAGTTCTGGAAATTGTTATTAATCCGGGAACAATTATTGCCGGTTCATTGATTAGCGTCTTTATATCAGTACTCACTATTCTTATTTCAGTTAACCGGACTTTTAAGCGGCAAGCGGCGGAATTACAGATGCAACGGGTGAAACCGGAGAATTCCATCGTAGTAAAGACAAAAAAACTACTGATGCTTTTTTCCCTTGTCATGGCATTTGGATTGGTCCTCTTTCAGCTGTTCGTTTCGCAACAACAAAGTGAATCGGTCTTTTTCCTGTCAGGGGGTCTGTTATTGATCGGGCTTTTGCTATCAGCTGATCATTATTTCCGGCAAAACCATCAGCAAATGGCCGGCAATTTTTCAGTCATTAACTTAAGCAAAAGGAACTTGTCCGTTAATTTGAGCAGATCTCTTACAGTAATTATTTTATTTGCACTGGGCACTTTCCTGGTAGTCTCAACAGGTGCCAATCGTCAGGATTTATTGTATTCTGCAAACTTTAAAACGGGTGGAACCGGTGGGTTTAAATATTTTGCCGAAACCTCTGTCCCTGTATTATATAATCTGAATGACAAAAATCGCAGGATAAATGAAGGATTGAATTCTGAGTTCCAGGCTGTCCAGTTTAGCAGGATGGATGGTGATGATGCGAGTTGCCTGAATTTGAACAGGGTTTCTAATCCTGCAATTCTTGGAGCAGATTCTGAAATGTTGCGGTCGCGTTTCAGTTTTGCAACTAAAAGCCCTGAAATACAGAGTGAAAACGTTTGGGAAGAATTGAATGTGCATTATGGGGATCATGTTATTCCGGCTATTGCTGACCAGACAGTAATTCAATGGGGACTGGGAAAGAACATCGGCGATACTTTGTTTTACAGAAACGAATTAGGCGACACCCTGGGATTAAAACTAATTGCCGGATTATCGCCCTCCGTATTCCAGGGATATATTTTGATTTCCAATGCCAATTTTTTGAAAAACTTCCCCGCTAATAGTGGTTCAAATATTTTTCTTATTGACCCAATAGAGGGAAAAGAGGAAAAAACCGGAACGGAACTTCGCAATGTTTTTCGCGATTGGGGATGGGAGATGACAACAACAGTGCAAAGGTTGATGGAGTTCAATTCAGTGACAAATAATTATCTTTCAATTTTCCTCGCATTGGGCGCACTGGGATTGATGTTGGGAACTGTAGGACTGTCGGTTGTGTTGGCACGGACCCTTCTCGAACGAAGAAAGGAGATTGCTGTAATGTACACTATGGGCTTTACCCAAAAACAGGTGACCGGTTTGTTTGTTCGCGAATATCTGCTCTTGCTTTCCTGTGGCATATCTATTGGATTTGTGGCAGCCGTTGTGGCGGTACTCCCCAATTTCCTCTCCTCCGGAAGTGATATCTCCTTCCTGACTGTTTTTCTGATCATTTTGGCTATTCTGTTCAATGGAATATTTTGGATTATGTTGCTTACCAGGTTGGGAATTAAAAATAAAAATCTGATAAGCATTTTGGCAACAACCTGAATACTTTCCCTATGAGGAATAGTGAAGCTTTCACTCAAAGTGAAGGCTTCACTATTGAGGTATTCCGGTTGGTTTTAAACCGATTAGGAATGATTAATGAAGATGTCCCAAAATCGGGGCATTCTTTTTTCATGCCGGACCAACTGTTATTCATTATTAAACACCGAAATCAAATTAGTGCTGTTAGGCATTAGATATAGGTAGAAAATATTGATAGCTTATGTATTTTACAGCGTCCACGTCCGGGATGTAATCTTGAATGTCTTTAAAAACCTTGAGGGTCTTTGGTCTAAAGTACTATCTTCGTGACTTATACTTTTTTATACAACAACCTTAGTATCGAAGGATATACAATAAGCAATAAAGGAAGTGCTATAATAAAACCTCCGATTAATAATCGCATTATGAAAAAATTGCTTGTTTTCGTCGTCTTTGCCGGATGGGCAGTACTTGGATCAGGCCAGGTTCAGAGTTCAAATATGCCGGAAAGTAAGAATGTAGTGAAATTTTTACCGGCTAATCTCTTTTTTCAGTCGATTTCTTTTGAATATGAGAGGATGATCAATGCCAAAAATTCTTTAACACTGGGCATAGGCCTGCCCAATAAAAAATCGCTGATCGGCAAATATGGTATTGATGCCGGTTCTGATCTTAAAACAGCAGCATTGGGAACAATGCACGTAAGGGCCGCTTACCGTCATTACACACATAATCAAATGCTTCCTCAGGGATTTTATATCGAACCAAATCTGAAGTATCAGCATATTACTGGAAACGCAAGTATTACTGGTGTTGACGATCTTACCGATCAATCTTTTTCAGGTAACCTTGAAATGAAGCTCAATGCTGTGAATCTTGGGTTTCAGCTGGGTTATCAGTTTCTGATTGCCAAAAGGGTCTCTCTCGATCTGTACTTTGCAGGATTGGAAGCAGGATTTCTCAGTGGGAATGTTACTTCCACATCAAATATACCTTCTGATGCCATCAATATAAAATCAGAAAACGAGGATGCAATTGCCGATATGCCTTCATTCATAGGAAATAAGCTTACAGTTACACAATCGGGCAACAATGTGAATGTAAAGGCAAAAAGTATACCTTATCCGTGGTTTCGTGGCGGAATAAGTTTTGGATTTGCCTTTTAATTCTTCGATTTGTGTTTCACGAGCAGCCGCAATGACTGATCGTAAGTGATGTATTTCCACGACCAGTTAAGGAGTACAAACAGTTTGTTTTTTACCCCTACGATAGATAAAAGGTGTACAACCGACCAAAGTAACCAGGCAAAGTAACCTCTGAATTTTGCAAAGGGTAAATCGGCTACCGCGAGATGTCGTCCAACGGTCGCCATTGAGCCTTTATTGATATAGTGAAAATGTCTCAGGGTTTTATTTCTATTTATTCGGATTAGATTATGCGCAAGATAATTAGCTTGTTGCAAGGCTACCTGCGCCACCTGGGGGTGTCCGTTGGGATAGGATGGCTCTGTCATTAGTGAATTATCACCAACTGCAAAAATATTTGGAAAGCCAACAATCTGATTGTATGAATTAACTAGTAAACGATTATTTCTGCCATATGCCGAATCCGATATTCCATTAATCCTTCCGGATGTGATCCCTGCTGCCCAAATCACTGTTCTTACATGAATAGTAATCCCTTCATTCAAAAAAAGTGTGTGGCCATCGTAATCCAATACCGGGGTTCCGGTACTTACCTCAACACCCAGTCTTTTAAGATACTCCATTGCAACTACTGAAGCAGTTTGTGACATCCCCGCAAGAAGCCGCGGAGAAGCTTCAAAAAGCATGATTTTCATATTCCGAACATCAAGATCAGGATAGTCCTTCGGCAAAACATACTTTTTCATCTCAGCCATAGCACCTGCAAGCTCCACACCTGTAGGACCTCCGCCAATAATTGCAACATTAAGATACGACTTAACATCTTCTACATGACTTTGATTCAATGCTTTTTCAAAATTGCCGAGTATCCGGTTTCGAATGTAAAGTGCATCTGGTGCTGACTTCATCTGAAGCGTATATTTCTCTATCTTCTCCTGATTGAAAAAATTTGTCTTAGCCCCGGTGGCAAGAACGAGATAATCATATTTTAGCCGGCCTATGTCGGTCACCAATTCATTTATTTCAGGACTAATCCTCTCCAGCTTCGCCATTCTGTAATGAATTCCTGTTTTCTGGAAGACTTTTCGAAGAGGAAATGAAATTGCACTAAGTTCCAGACCCGACATTGCAATCTGATAAAGCAATGGCTGGAACAAATGGTAATTGTTTTTGTCCAGTACCACTATCTGAAAATCCTTTCTGCAGAGTTTAAGGGCAAGTTTCAGCCCGCCAAATCCGCCACCAACTATAACAACTCTTTTTTCAGCAGTTTCGGGGATATTCAATAAATATTTTGCAACAGTCATTTAAGATCTTTGATTTGTAATATTCAACGAATCAACGATTAATAAGTTGTTGAAGGCAGGTTAAATAAAAGTTATTTATTCCGGCACGCAATTTATGACCTGAACATCCATTAACATTCCTGAGCATCGACCTTTAAAACTACCAGTTGCCCCTTTTATAAATTGTTTAAGTATGGCAGAATTTTTTACAATATCAACACTGTCAACAGTACAACTGACACCTTCCATTTCATCATCAAGACTAAATACCATACTGTGATTATCCAATGTTCTGATTCCCTTTATCTCACCTTTGACAGCAATTGTCTGATCCAGATACCTGGCTGTAGCGACCGCTTCATCTTTACGGAATTCAGATATCAGTTGTTTGGCATTCAAGGTATAAACCGGCTTTTCCCTGGATATATTTCTCCGTGGCATATTGAAAATATAATAAGTCGCAGAGAGCGCGATAATAATTCCGGCCAGGAAAATCCAAAGAAATATTACAAAGACTTTTCGCTTTCTCATAATCTGAATCATTGGTTGTAAGGAACATAAATAGCTTCGATATTAATTGTAACCTCTTTGGCTATCTTATCCCTTAAGGCAGATGGAATTGTTATATTGAACATTTCAGGCGTAATTTTCAGCACTGCCGAAGCAGTAATCTTATCATTTCCGGGCGTAATACGGGCATTAAAAGTCACCTCTTTTGAAACACCATGCATCGTTAATTCCCCTTTTACATTTGCCATCAACTCTTTTCTACTTTTCCAGTCAATTTGTGGAATGATTTTACCAAAAAACTTTGCTTTGGGGAATTTGGATGACTCCATATAGTTCTCGTTAAAATGCTCCTCCATTAAAGCTCTGCGAAATTTAAATGAAGTAGTTAATACAGAAAAGGCGACTTCGTTTTTATCAATATCAATAAAAGTTGTAGCCTGATCCGATTCTGCAACTATATCTTCAAGAGGGGTTGAGGAGTTAAATTTGATTTTTGCATCTTTCGTAAGAAAACGGTTTTGTGCCGAGGCATTAAAAAAAAACATGACTAATACAATGCAGAATACTAATTTGTTCATAATCAAAATGTTTATTGCTTGTTAAATGAGAAGACCCGTGAAATATTGAATCCCAGATGAACTCCCCCGTCACCCCAGCCACCAGTTGTTTTGCCGATAAAGCCACCTTCGCGCATTGATTGTGAATTAGTTAGCATTATCTGAAAAACATGTCCGCCGGTCTCAATGTCAATACCAAAAGAAAGAGGATTGTAATATTTGATATCCAGCGAATTGGCATAGGGCCGATAGACATAAAAATATTCTGCGTTCAATGCTATGCGTTTTGACAATTTGTACCGGATGCCAGCTCCAAGCGCAAAAAGGTCATTCCTGTCAATTTCAGTTGGTACAAGATTTCTGTGAATAAATGTGGGGGTCAACTGGATTGATATACCCTCATTTAGCTTTCTTGCAACCAGAATTTGCTGAATAAAAGACATCCTGGAATATGCATTTTTCATCAATGGGTCTGTATTCGATGATATGTATTCAGTACTAAATAGATAAGATATGTGAACAGGCATATTTTCAGCTCCTTTGCTTTGCCTTAGAATTGAGATCTTACCAAAACCATCATAAGTCTTATCATAGGAACTCCGGCCTATTCCCACTTCCAGCCAGTCAGTTAGGCCATATTCCAATGATAAATGGATTTTACCATAGTCAAGACCATAAAAATTGTCGGGGCCGGTATTTACCTGATCAAAGCGGTGTGAGACCCTGAACTCGAGTTGTTTTTTCTTCATCCGCTCAATGGAGTGACCATTAACAATTCGTGTGGATTTGAAAGTTGCAGTAACATAGGTAGTCTCGGCTTTTGTTTCTTTATCGAGCAAAGCATCGAGATCCTGGCTGTGAGCCGTGATTGCACAGAAGGTAAAGAACCCCCAGGCCAGGACTGAAGTTGGTAATCTTTTTATCATAGTGTTAATCGTTTAAAGTTCCCTTAGAAATCCATGTTTTGATAATCGAAATATTACAATCTGTGAGCTTTCCACCTCCCTTTGGCATTGATGAAAATCCGGCCGAATGATCAATAGAACCAACAAGTTTTCCGTTCAGTACATTAGTTTTAACATCATTATAATCCTGAAGTTTTATCCCTCCACCACTGGAAAATGATACTGCGTTCGAATGGCACGACAAACAATTAGACTGGAGAATAGGTCTTATTTGAGTACTGAATTTGGTAATATCGGTATTGCAACCTTTGCCAGGCGTGCCATACAGGGCTTCTTCGCTGTCATAATAGCAACCTGAAAGAATAAAAAACACCAGCAGAAAATATATTTTCATCGTATTGTCAAGTTAATTCGTTGTACAAGTTGTGTTTGCTGCCCCCTGATCAATCCAGACCCTTATTAGAATCCTCTCTTGTTCTGTCAATGCACCGGATGGAGGCATCAATTGAACAAATCCTTTTCCGGTAATCGCTTGATATGCTATACTTTTTTGTGCATTAAACGGTGTAATTGCCTCCATAACAGAGGTATAGTACGTAAAGGAATATCCGCCACCTCCCCGCTGCTGATTGTGACAACCGGTAATCCCGCAACTATTCTGAAAAATTGGTGCAACATCCCTTTGGAAACACACTTTATCAAGGGTAGCCACATTAATTCCGTCATGCCTGCACCTGATTTCAGTTAATGCCAGAAGTGACAAAACAAAGATGAGTATTATTGAGATCTGAGCAGCTTTTCTCCTTATCATTAGAATTATTTTATATTATATTTCAATAATCAATTATTTACAATTATCTGTCTTTGATGCCAGTAAAATCCGGAATATTTAATTTAACATATCAAAGAGGTTAATGCTTGTCATAAAGTCACCAGTATTGCAATTTGGTTCTATTTGGAATTAATCTATTTTGATATTATATTCTAATATCCTTAATCTCAATAACGGAGGAATCTTCTATCGAAATCAAAGCATTTATGATACGGGCTTCTGTAAACAGAGGCAGGTCTTTTGTTTGGAGAAGGGTAGGAGTTATACGGCCTTCGCTGACATAACCCTCTAAACGGGTACCCCTCAGAAGTGGATTAAGTGGCGAATACCAGTAGTTGTCTTTCCTGAAAATAATATTCGCAAAAGACGTATCAGTAATAAATCCATTTTTAACAATCAGTATATCATCACATTGACCTCTAAGTTGAAAAAGCGCGTTTAGTTTGGTCCTGTCTTCATACTTAAATGAATAATCAATTTCATCATCTCTTACAATCTGAAGGGAAGTCACTGGTTTATTAGTATATAAACCATACTCAATGCTAACAATCCCAGTTCCGTAAACAACTTTGCATTTGAGTTTTTTATCTTTTAAATGCGCCGGAACAGAAAGAAATAATTCAAGTTGAAAATTTGAGTGAAGTTCAAGGAAATGACTGCGTGTACGGTTGAGCCGCCCGTTGTGCAGCTCAATACGGTGAAATTTTCCATTTTCGTAGCAAATTGTCTCAATAAACAGGCACATATACTTTATCGATTAATTCCTGATACTCTTTCACCGGATCGCTGTAAGACGTAATTCCTCCGCCACTCTTAAAAATATATTGTTTATCCTGCTTTTCGATAAACCGGATCATTACGGCAGACTGCAGATTTTCTCCATCAAATATTCCAAATACCCCGGTATAGTACCCTCTGGTATATATCTCTGATTTACTGATTATTTCAAGGGTCTTTTTCTTGGGGGCACCGCAAATGGAACCGGCTGGAAGCAATCTCGAAATGATATCACCAAAATGCCGGCTGCAGTCAGATGGCAGACGGCCAGTCACTTTGGAACTTACCTGAAGTAATGTATTATCATGGGTCCTGACCCTGCTGAGAAATCTGAACCTTTCGACTATTACATCAGTTGCAACCTGTGAAAGATCATTTCTGATCATATCAACAATCGTGTGGTGCTCTGCAGTTTCTTTAATGTCATTTAAGACCATAGCTTCGGCATCAGGTATTGAAGCATTGATGGTTCCTTTCATTGGATAAGACGAAATATAGCTTTCCCTGGTTGTAATAAAAAGTTCAGGTGAAAAAACCACGAACAAGTCTTTAACAAGCAATTTGTAAGGGGCTTCGCTCCAATAAAAAATATCCTGAAGCGTAAGATCAGTTTCGAGACCTGTTGGAAAAGTGAGATTAGTGAGAAATGAATTTCCGAGTTTAATTTCCTTTAAAACCTTATCAAATGAGTTTTTGAAGACCGGATAACTGACAGGTGACTTCCTGAATATAAATTTATCTTTCTTAATAGTCTTAAAATCAACGTTATTAAAATTGTCGAATTTGTAATAGATGCCGTTTTCAGCAGCCTTGTTCAAAGGTAGCACTATTGGGTTTTTCATTTCGAAATCAACGATGAAAATATATGGTTTCCGCTGTTCCCCCCACATATCCATCTTCTCGACATAATCTCCATAATTAAGGTTCTCCATCGCTATTTACCTATGATTGAATTGAGTGACTTAAGATTCAGGATCGTTACCTGGGTCCTTTCCCACCTGATAATCTGATCTGATTCCATTTCACTTATTGTCCGGGAAAGCGAAGGTCTGGTTACACCAAGAGTCTCAGCCAATCCCTTTTGACTCTGATTCAAAACAATAATCTGAGAATCAGGCTTTAAATTTTGGCACAAAAAATAGGCAATCTTCTCTCTGATAGTTTTAAGACTCAAAAATGTAATCTTTCCTGATAAAAACTGGGCTTTCCCGGATATAATATTCAGGAAATTATTTAATACTCGTTGATCAGAGGATAACATTTTAGTAAAGTCTTTTTTAAAGATAATTAGCAATTTACCATCGGACAGAGCTGACAAATTCACCGGAAAAAAACTTTGCGGGCCATATAGAAATGCAGCAGCCACCATCTGTGGGGGCTCAATTTCCTCAATTTTAAGACTGTTTCCTGTTAGGTCGAAAATTTCACCCTGAAGTTTCCCTTCAAGTAAGATCATCGCTTTCTCAACACTCTCTCCCGAATAGGCCAGAACCTCACTTTTTGAAAAGTTTTTAATCTGATGCAATGTATTATTTATCAGAGAATTAATTCCTTCAATTTCTAATCCTTTAAATAGGGGTGATGATTTTAAATTTTCAAACATTGTTTATTTTTTTACAAATATAACAAGAGTGTAACAAATGTTACACTTTTAATAATTATCCCGACATATGTTTGCCATCGTAAGAAACAGAAAAATTCGGTTTCGTAAAAATGTGAAGACGATTTTATAGGGATAATGCAATGGAACGTGATATTATAAAAATTGATGATGACTTATGTAACGGGTGTGGACAATGCGTCCCGGGCTGTCATGAAGGGGCACTTCAGGTAATAGATGGTAAGGTTAGGCTAATAAGTGATTTAATGTGTGATGGACTTGGTGCTTGTATCGGATACTGCCCGGAGGGGGCAATTACTATCGAAAGACGTGAAGCCGAACCATATGATGAATTTAAAGTGATGGAAATCATGGTATCAAAAGGACTTAACACTGTTGTTGCACATCTGCGCCATCTGCGTGAACACAATGAAACTACATTTTTAAAACAGGGTATGGCTTATCTTATTGCAAATAAATCAAAACTCAATTTTATGGTCGAAGAAGTAAAAAATGCTGTTCATCAGCAAGATAATAATAATCCGGAAATGGGTTTTAACGGCGGTGGTGGTTGTCCTGGTTCAAAGACGGTCATTTTCAATGCCGGAGGCATGAAAATGGCAGAACCTCAGACAAATAGTTCTTTACAATCACAATTGCGCCAATGGCCTCTTCAGCTGCATTTAATTAATCCCAACGCTTCGCACTTTGTGGGTTCAGATCTTCTGGTGGCATCTGATTGCAGTGCCTTTACTTTGGGTGATTTTCATCAAAACTGGCTGAAAAACAAAACATTGGTAATAGCTTGTCCCAAGCTGGACCAGGGTAAAGAGATATATTTGCAGAAGTTTATTTCGCTGATTGAAAATGCAAAGGTTAATACCATTACTGTAATGATTATGGAAGTACCATGTTGCGGGGGACTTCTTCAACTCGTTGAAAGTGCAAGCACCCGTGCAGGAAGAAAAGTTCCGATAAAGGCAATTACTGTAAGCATAAGGGGCGAAATCCTTAGTGAAGAGTGGATTTAGTAAATGAGAAGCCTGTATTTACATGCAGGTAAGGCCATATAAAATATAAATCACCGCACTTTTTTTACTTTTATCTTTTATCTTTTATCTTTTATCTTTATAATTATGGACGTTTCAACATTATTCAGATTATCCGATCACATTGTTTATGCCGGGAATTCGGTTGTTAGCAAAACAATAATAAAAAAAGAGTCAGGTACAATTACTCTTTTTGCATTTGATAAAGGACAGGGGTTAAGTCCTCATGTTGCGCCTTTTGATGCTCTTGTTCAAATTGTTGACGGTGAGTGTATCTTCACAATTGGAGAGAATAAAAATAATATGCAAACAGGTGATTGTATTATTTTACCATCCGGGATTGTTCATGCTGTAGAATCAGTTACCCCTTTTAAAATGTTGCTGACCATGATTAAAGTGGGATAGTCAATGGATATTTGGTGCTTCGTCCGGGCTGGATTTTACAACAAGTTTTTGTATCTTTCGGAGTTAAAATAAATTCCGGACTGCATGAAAAAATTGTTTACCTATTTTATTCAGGGACTTTTACTTGTTGCCCCTTTGGGGATTACCGGGTATATCGTTTATCGTATATTCATGTTTACAGATGGTTTATTATCCATCTATATTATTGAAAACTTTGATATTAAAGCCCCCGGACTAGGAATACTGATCATTTTCGTTTTTCTTGTTTTATTGGGAATGGCGGGAGAAACAATTCTCGCAAAACCAATAAAAAGAGTTATAAACAATGTTCTTACCAAAACGCCTTTTCTTAAGCTGATCTATTCATCTATAAACGATTTGATTTCTGCATTCATTGGCAAGGAACGAAAATTTCACAGGCCTGTGATGATCCTGATAAGTAAGGATAACAATTTATGGAAGATAGGTTTTATAACACAGGATAAACCAATTCAAATAGATGATAATGAATTAATTACGGTTTATTGTCCTTTCTCGTACGGATTTTCCGGTGAGATTTATTTTGTTCCTGTATCGAGTATTAAGCCACTTTCTATACCACCAACGGAAGCGATGAAATTCATTGTTTCAGGGGGGATTTCAGGGGCTGATTTCCATTCTGTCAAAAAATAGTTGTTAAGGTATATTTCTTTCCCTGATAGTTTTGGGCAAATTTTCATCCACCCCAACTCTTTTCACCTTTTTATTTTTGTCAACCAATCGCTCTTTGGCTTCAATATCTTTCTTTCTTTGTTCTGATGATTGGGCTTCTGTTTTCCCTTTCATAGTTGTTGCACATTTCTTCTTCTTTTTAGCGGAATTCTGTTTAGATATTGTTTCTGTATTTTTTATGTTTTTCTTAACTTCCTGGGCACTAATTGGAAGAACAGGAATTAAGAAGCCAGATAACAGCAAAACGGCGAAATATTTTTTCATTATAATTTATTTAATTAATAAATATCGGAATCATCAGTCAAATATGCGAAATTAATTTTAATAATTACATAATTTGGCCGGAAATTTGATACAGATTTGGCAATTGAAAACTAATAAAATTTGGAACCATGATAGGAAGTTGGATAATTTTTATTGTTTTTGCCCTTGTAAGCTGGTTGATCAGTAATGAGTTAAAACGACGGTTTAAAGAATATTCTGAAATCGCGACATCAAATGGGATGTCCGGACAAGAAGTGGCAAAGAAAATGTTACGTGATTTTGGCATATATGGAGTTACAATTCAATCGGTCGAAGGAAAGCTTACCGATCATTATAATCCGGCCAATAAAACTATCAACCTTAGTGAAGCGGTTTATTATGGACAGAGTGTTGCTGCCGCCGCGGTTGCGGCCCACGAATGTGGTCATGCCTTGCAGCATGCAGCAGCATATCAATGGCTTGGCTTACGTTCAGGCCTTGTTCCTGTAGTGAGCTTTGCCTCACAGTGGATGCAGTGGATTTTATTGGCAGGCATCCTTCTGGTAAATACCTTTCCGGCAATTTTGCTTGCAGGTATTGTCCTTTTTGCAATGACAACCTTATTCAGCTTCATCACTTTACCGGTTGAGATAAATGCCAGCAATCGTGCATTGGCGTGGATACGTACATCAGGTGTGACTAATCCCCAAACACAGCTCAAGGCTGAAGATGCTTTGAAATGGGCAGGTTATACCTATGTTGTTGCTGCTTTAGGTTCATTGGCTACTCTGCTTTATTACATCATGATCTTCATGGGAAGAAGAAATTAGAATATTATTGGCAGAGGCAAGGTTATTACTTGCTTCTGCCAATAATTAAAACAGTTTATTTATAAAATCGCGTTCCGGAGCTGTTGGAAATAGAGTATCATGCGCAAATCCAGGCTCACGTCTGATCCATTGTCCACGTGTAAAGTCTGGAAAATCAACCAGAGCACCACCCCTGGCAACCGACATCTCAGATAAAGCTGAAACGGCACTCCATGCTGCAGCATCGTAGGCATCCAGGGGAACTGGTTTTTTATTGCGAACAGCATCAAAGAAATTATTCAGCATAATGAAATCCATCCCACCATGGCCTGAACCCAGGGCTTGCTCCCCCTTTTCGCGCCAGAACTGATGGTCGTAATTCTTTAACCATTCTTCTGCTTTATCCCATTCATGGGACTTGCTTTGTCCCTCGACATATATTTGCTCACCGGCATCCATCCAGTCACCTGCCCCTTCTCCCTTCCAGAGTCCATTAGTACCCTGAACACGAAATCCCAAAGAGTAGGGGCGTGGTAAATTTGTGTCGTGCGTCACAATAATTGTCTCGCCATTCGCACATTTAATCATTGAGGTGACAATATCCCCCAGGTTAAAGTTCAAATTATGATATGGATGTTCTTTGGACACGTGGTCATCAATAAACTTACTTAATCCACGGGATTTTGTGGCCATTGCAGAAAGAGTAAGAAACCTGTTACCATGGTTTATATCGAGATAAACCCCAATCGGTCCAAGTCCGTGAGTGGGGTAGACGTCACCATTTCGCTTTATTGAGTGAAGACCCCGCCATTGAGCCTCAGAATGAGCCTCTTTGCCAATCTTAAGATCTTTGGTTTTCACATCAAACTTGACTCCTCGTAAATCATGTTCGTATCCGCAGCGGCAATGAATAAGCTCTCCGAACAGGTTGGTTCGTACCATATTGAGTATAGCCATTACATCGCGTCTGTAGCAAACGTTCTCAAGGATCATGACCTGATTTCCAGTCTGTTCGTGGACATTGACCAGATCCCAGCACTCCTCAATAGTATTGGCGGCTGATACTTCCACTCCAGTATAGGGAACCCCGGCCTTCATTGATGCGGTCGCCATAGGAACATGCCATTCCCAGGGTGTTGCAATGATGACAGCATCAAGCTTTTCATTTTTAAGCATCTCTTCATATGCATGATCACTTCCGGTATAAGCCTTAGGTGCTTTCATCCCACTCTTTGCTACAATATTTTGAACCTTATCAATCGCTGCCTGGCTGATATCACATATCGCAACAACTTCAATCCCGCCAACGGTAATAGAATCATGGACATGACCGCTTCCCCGGCCACCAATACCTATATAACCGACTCTAACTATCTCCGGATTGTTTTTATCCTGTTCCTTACTTTTCTCTTTCTTTATTTGACCATATGCATCAATGTTTGTAAAAGCCATACCTGCAATGCCCATTCCGGTTACAGTTCCCATTTTCATAAAATCCCTGCGGTTTGTTTTCATCTAATTTCAAATTGATATGTTTATTGCATTCTAAAAATCCCTTATTAAAGGTTAGTGTGATTGTTAACCTTTTTCCTGATTAATACAAAAATGACTATTATAATCCGCAAAATAAAATGTTTGATATCTTTGTGCCCTAAAAATTAGAAATAACAATTATGAATCAAAAATGTCTGGTGCACCGGACTAATCATATATTAATTTTCAGGAAATTTGGAAGGAAGGGATATTCAATATTCAGGAGTTTGCATAAAATTGTGCGAATAGGATGTTTAAGCGTTTCCTATTTGTTATTCGCCACCCCTTCAAATGGTGAAGGAAATATGCTGACTGTAAGTCGTGACACTATCAGGTCAATAAAAGATATTGAAGTTGAAGAGATTGTAGTTAGTGCACATCGGGCTCCTATCGTCTTCTCGCAGGTAGCCCGGATCGTAAAGGTGATAGAGAAGGAGGATATCCAGTCGATGCCTGTCCAAAGTCTGCAGGACTTACTCCGATATGCTTTAAATGTCGATGTCAGACAGCGTGGAAATCTAGGTGTTCAGTCTGATATCAGTATTCGCGGAGGTTCGTTCGATCAGGTACTTATCTTACTGAATGGTATTAACATCAACGATCCGCAAACCGGACACCACTCCCTCAATCTTCCTGTAAGTTTCGATGCCATCGAACGAATTGAGATACTCGAGGGCCCTGCATCCAGAATTTGGGGCCCCAATGCATTTAGCGGTGCCATCAACATCATTACCGGTACTTCAAAAATATCAAACCTCAAATGCCGATTATCCAAAGGGGAAAATGGCTATTTTGATACCGGACTAACAGGAACTTTCATCACAGGAAAAATCAAAAATTTTGCTTCGGTCGATCACCGGAGCTCAGATGGATACATAAAGAATACCGATTTCAGGATTAATGATGCTTTTTATCAGGGAAAGCTGACAACAAAGGTGGGTTATGTTGATTGGCAGGTCGGACACACCAACAGAAGTTTTGGAGCAAACAGTTTTTATACTCCTGCATATCCCGAACAATTCGAACAGGTGAAAACAACATTTGCCTCAGTCAAACTGGAAATGGGAGAAATTGTTCATTTTACGCCTTCAGCGTATTGGCGCAGGAATCGGGACCGTTTTGAGCTTTTCAGATATCCTGAACTAACCCCCTCATGGTATAAAGGTCACAATTATCATCTCACTGATGTTTATGGCACTAATTTAAATGCCTGGTTTGCCTCTCCTTTAGGCAAAACATCATTTGGTACAGATTTTAGAAGCGAAAATATTTGGAGTACCGTGCTTGGCGAACCATTAAAAAATCCTATTTTGGTTTCAGGTGAAAATGGGATATCATATACGAAAGCAGGGACACGTACAAATTTCAGCTTATTTGCTGAGCACTCCCTATTTTTACAAAAAACAACCGTATCAGCCGGAATAATGGCAAACTGGAATTCGAATCTGGGACCAGAATGGACATTCTATCCGGGCATAGATCTCAGTTACAACATTTCAAATGTTTTAAAATGTTATTTGTCAATTAATTCATCTCTTCGAATGCCTACCTTTACTGACCTGTATTATTCAAGTCCCACAAATATTGGCAATTCTTCACTTCAACCTGAAAAGGCTGTAGCGTTCGAATCAGGATTCAAATATCGTTTAAAAGGGATTGATACTCATATAGCTTATTTTCATATTAGCGGAAAAAATATGATCGACTGGATTAAGAAGCCGGATGAAAATATATGGTACGCACAGAATATTACGGAATTAAATACAGATGGTATTGAATTTTCTGCCAGTATTAATCCCGGAATATTATTTGATAAGAAAAAAATCATCAAATCTATTGATTTATCCTGGTCGTGGCTGATGCAAGATAAACAATCAGGTATTAATTCATCGAAGTATGTTCTTGATTATCTGAAACAAAAGATTAATATCCATATTTCTCATGAAATTGTCAGGAATTTTGGACTAAACTGGGAAATCACATACCAGGACAGGAATGGAACTTATACCAACTGGGAGGGATCCAAATATGGTACAGAAATTAAATACAAACCGTTCGTGCTCGTCGATAGCCGGTTATATTTTCAAAAAAGCGGAACTACTATTTATTTAGAAGGATCAAATCTTTTTGACAAAACATATTTCGATTTCGGAAATATCTCACAACCAGGAAGATGGCTAAGGATTGGATTAATCCATCAATTCAATTTCTGACAACTAAAAGGATCATGGAATATATTCATTTCGATCTGATTTATTGCAGGAGCTACAATAATTGCTATCTTCGCATTACAAAAAATAAAATACAATAATATGTTAAAAGGAATTTTAGCCATAACAGGGCAACCGGGTCTTTATAAAGTAATATCAGAAGGCAAAAATAATGTGGTGATTGAGTCCCTATTAACCGGCAAAAAATCAAAAGCTTATACTGATGCAAAAATGAGCACGCTCGAAGATATTGCTGTTTATACTTCAAAGGAAGATATCCCGCTAAAAAATGTGTTCAAAAAAATATATGAACGGGAAAACGGGGGTCAGTCGATGAATGTCAAGGCTTCGCCGGAAGAACTAAAAAAATACTTTACAGAGATTTTACCCGAATATGATAAAAACCGTGTGTATGGATCTGATGTAAAAAAAATTATATCGTGGTATAACATATTGAACGAAAAGGGATTACTAATATTTGAGGACGAAAAGGCTGCTGAAGTTGAAGAATCATAATTTCAGCTCCCTAAGTTATATCAAGCTTGATTAATATAATCATGTAAACTAATTTAATAGACTATCTATTAAGCTTTTAAGTTCACCAAAATGAGTTTCGTCAAATCCTGTGGAAACGTATATTATTTTTCCACTCCCATCAATCAGGAAGCTTCTTGGAATACTGCCAGATGCGAATAAAGCATAGACTTTCCGTTTCAGATCAGGCAGGAGAGGGAAGGAGAGGTTCTGGTCTTTTCCAAATTTAAGGACTTCACCCCATGAATGTTCCCGGCCAAAAGTCAGCATTGCGAATTTTGGATTGTCTTTATGTCTGAGCCAGATCTTTTCCTGCATTAATGGTAGCTCCCTCCGGCATGGGGCGCACCATGTAGCAAAAAAATTAATCAGCAACAGTTTACCTTTGTAATCATTCAGGGAAACAAATTTTCCTTTCGAAATTTCAAATTTAAAATTTGGAACAGTTTGATTCTTTGATAAAAGTGTTGCATTTTCGGCTTCAGGTGTGGTTTGGGCCACGGAGAATGCACCTGAGAATATTAAAAAAAACAGCGGAAGCAGCTTAGTATGGCTCATGATGGTAAATGGTAAATTGTCAATTGTCTATTTTAATTTAACTTTTCCTTGAAATGAATTGCCAAATATTATTCTCTATACGTTGTTCTGCATTGCTTAGATCACCTTTTATAAATTTGTCCCCGGTAATATTTTCAAAAAGTTCGATATATCTTGCTGATATTTGATCAACAAGCTCATCACTCATTTCAGGAACATTCTGTCCTTCAAGACCCTGAAACCCATTTTCGATCAACCACTGACGGACAAACTCTTTTGATAACTGCCTCTGGTTTTCACCCTTTGCCAATCTTTCTTCATAACCTTCCGCATAAAAATACCTTGATGAATCAGGTGTATGAATCTCGTCAATAAGGTAGATCTGATCTCCTTTTTTCCCGAATTCATATTTTGTATCAACAAGGATCAACCCTTTTTCATTTGCCATGATAGTGCCCCGCTCAAAAAGCGAATAGGTATATTTTTCAAGCATTTCGTACTCTTCGTCTGATACAAGTCCCAGATTGATAACCTCTTCACGCGATATATCCTCATCATGCCCCTCGACAGCCTTAGTGGTAGGTGTAATGATAGGAGAGGGGAATTTCTGATTCTCTTTCATATCTTCAGGCATTGTAATACCACACATTATCCTTTTCCCGGATTTATATTCACGCCAGGCATGCCCGGTCAGGTATCCTCTTATGACCATTTCGACCTTAAATGGTTCGCATAAATGACCAACAGTAACCATTGGATCAGGAGTTGCTATTTTCCAGTTAGGTAAAATATCCGATGTTGCATCTAAAAATTTAGAGGCTATTTGATTAAGAACCTGACCTTTAAATGGAATTCCTTTCGGCAAAACAACGTCGAAGGCCGAGATTCTGTCAGATACCACCATCACCAGATAGTCATTGTTAATGTTGTAGACATCCCTCACTTTTCCTTTATAGAAACTCTTCTGTCCGGGAAATGAAAAATTGGTAAAAACAATTGCATTGCTCATAAAATAAATATTTTAGTGGTTATTAATAATCTTCGTTATGCAGGATATTGTAACGATCATAAGCATCAACGATCTCCCTGACCAACTTATGCCTTACAATATCACTTTTATCGAAATGGACTGTTGAGATACCTTCAACGCCGTTAAGTATTTTCAAGGCAAGGATCAACCCCGAGTGCAGTTTTCGCGGTAAATCAATCTGAGTGATATCACCTGTTATGATATATTTGGTATTCAATCCCATACGGGTTAAAAACATTTTAAGTTGCGGTATTGTGGTATTTTGTGCTTCGTCAAGTATAACAAACGCATTACTTAAAGTTCTTCCACGCATAAATGCCAGAGGGGCAATCTGAATAATCCCGTCTTTCAGATATTCTTCCAGTTTCTTAGGAGGAATCATATCGAGCAAGGCATCATATATAGGCTGAAGGTAAGGGTCAATTTTTTCCCTGAGATCTCCGGGCAAAAATCCAAGATTTTCTCCGGCTTCAACTGCAGGACGGCTAAGAATAATCCTCTTTATTTGCCTGCTCTTCAATGCGCTGATTGCCATGGCAATAGCAACATATGTTTTACCTGTTCCTGCAGGTCCGATAGCAAATACAAGATCGTTTTTTTTGCTTTCTTCAACCAGTTTAAGCTGATTGACGGTTCTCGGCCGGATAGGCTTTCCCGAATTGCCGAATAGCAGGACATCACTGGTATTCTGGATACTCTGATCGATTGAACTTATATCGTCCATCATAATCTGATGAATGGTCTCATCAGAAAGGGCATTAAAATGGTAGTAATGCTCGATGATCAGCTGAAATTTGCGAATAAACTCTCCAACTTCCTGTTCTTCGCCTTTCACTTTAACTGTATGTCCGCGGGCAATTACCAGAATCTTTGGGCAATATGATCGGATCAGCTCCATTTTGGAGTTTCTGACACCGTAAAATTCTGTGGGTTCGATTCCTTCAAGTTGAAAACTATGCTCAATCATACTTACCTTTTTAGGTTCTACAAAATAAACAAATTTTTGATCCATTTTCTTATCTTCGCCGCAACAAAAACAAATAACGGGTGAAAACCAGAAATGAACAAATGGCGTCGTTCGGACGATTGCTGGATATAATGGATGAATTGCGCGAAAAATGTCCCTGGGACCAAAAACAGACTTTTGAATCGTTGCGCAAACTGACAATAGAAGAAGTTTACGAATTGGGTGATGCAATTCTTCGCAACAACTTAGATGAGGTGAAACGGGAGCTCGGAGATTTACTGCTTCATATAGTATTTTACGCTAAAATCGGTTCTGAGTTAAATAGTTTTGACATTGGGGATGTAATCAATAACCTGGTAAATAAGTTGATATACCGTCATCCTCATGTATTTGGAGAAACTCAGGTATCCGGTGCAAGAGAGGTGGAAGAAAATTGGGAAGCTTTAAAATTGAAAGAGAAGGATGGTAGCCGACGTGTTCTCGAAGGGGTACCTGATGCTCTTCCCGCACTTGTGAAGGCAAGTCGGATACAAGAAAAGGCAAGGGGTGTCGGATTTGATTGGGAAGAAAAGGAGCAGGTATGGAACAAGGTAAAAGAAGAGCTAATGGAGTTTGAGAAAGAGGTTCGCTGTGATAATCAACAAAATATGGAACATGAACTGGGCGATTTGATTTTCTCTGTTGTCAACGCAGCGCGATTATATGAAATAGATCCTGAAAGTGCACTTGAACGAACTAACCAGAAATTCATTCGTCGCTTCAATTATCTCGAAGAACAAACGCTTTTGAAAGGCAAATCCCTGCATAACATGAGCCTTCAGGAGATGGACCTTTACTGGGAAGAGGCGAAAAAAAAGGAGAATGGGTAATTCAGGGTGGAGAAAGGGGCTATTCGCCACTTTTCTCCTCCTGAACCGTATGGGTTTCTTTAGAAATTATTCTAACGGCAATTTTCTCTTTGGATTGATCCAGGTCGATCATGATAGTATCACCTTCGTTAATCACATTTCCAATAATTGTTTCTGCCATCTCATCTTCGAGATATTTTTGAATAGCCCTCTTTAAAGGACGGGCTCCAAACTGAGGATCGAAACCTTTGTCTGCAATGAAATTTTTTGCTGCTTCAGTGATATTAAGTTTATACTTCAAAGTATCAACACGCTCATATAACCCCTGAAGCTCAATGTCAATAATTTGCTCAATATGACTCTTTTCAAGTGGATTAAATATCACCACATCATCAACCCGGTTAAGAAATTCAGGGGCAAAGGCACGTTTTAAAGCCTTTTGTATTACGAATTTAGCATGTTCATTTTCCTCATCTGCTGTTTTACGTGTCAGAAAACCAACCCCCTGGCCAAACTCTTTCAGCTGTCTTGTCCCAATATTTGAGGTCATGATTACAATTGTATTCCTGAAGTCAATCTTTCGTCCAAGACTATCCGTCAACCGACCTTCATCCATGACCTGCAGGAGGATATTAAAAACATCGGGATGCGCTTTCTCGATTTCGTCGAGCAAGATAACTGCGTATGGTTTCCTGCGAACTTTTTCTGTTAGCTGTCCTCCCTCTTCGTAACCAACATATCCGGGAGGAGCACCAACAAGCCGTGAAACGGAGAATTTCTCCATATATTCACTCATATCAACGCGTATCAGTGCATCCGAAGTATCAAACAAATACTTAGCGAGTACTTTTGCTAATTGGGTCTTTCCAACACCCGTAGGTCCAAGAAAAACAAATGATCCAATTGGCTTATTCGGGTCTTTTAGTCCGGCACGGTTGCGTTGAATTGCCTTGGTAATTTTCATTACCGCATCATCCTGACCAATGATATTTAATTTCATATCATTGAACATGTTTTGAAGTCGTTTACCTTCAGCCTGAGCAATTCGCTGAACCGGAATTCCTGACATCATAGCCACAATATCAGCAACTTGTTCTTCACCAACAATCTCGCGGTGATTCTCCAGTTCTTTCTCCCAAATCTCCTTTTCCTTGTCCAGTAAGGCAAGCAGATTCTTCTCCTGATCCCTGAAACTGGCAGCTAATTCGAAGTTCTGACTTTTTACCGCATGTATTTTTTTATTTCGCGCTTCTTCGATATGTTCTTCGAATTTAATTATCCGTTCAGGAACGGTGATATTTGTAATATGTACTCTCGAACCGGCTTCATCCAGGGCATCAATAGCCTTGTCAGGTAAATGGCGATCTGATATATACCTGGTAGTAAGCCTGACACATGCTTCAATCGCTTCAGGAGTGTAAGTTACATTGTGATGATCTTCATACCTCTCCTTGATATTATGTAATATTTCGATCGTCTCTTCAACAGTGGTAGGTTCAACCATAACTTTCTGGAAACGACGTTCAAGAGCACCATCCTTCTCGATATGCTGACGGTATTCATCAAGGGTTGTTGCACCGATGCATTGAATATCACCTCTTGCAAGAGCCGGTTTGAGCATATTTGCGGCATCAAGTGAACCGGTGGCACCACCGGCTCCGACTATTGTATGGATCTCATCAATAAACAGTATAATATTATCAACTTTGGCAAGTTCATTTAAAATTGCTTTCATCCGCTCTTCGAACTGACCACGGTATTTGGTTCCTGCAACGATTGAAGCAAGATCGAGGTTAATGACCCGCTTGTCGAATAGTACCCTCGATACCTTTCGTTGGGATATCCTTAATGCCAAACCCTCAACAATTGCCGATTTTCCCACCCCGGGTTCACCGATTAATACTGGGTTATTCTTTTTTCTACGACTAAGAATCTGTGCAATTCTCTGAATTTCTTTCTCTCTTCCCACAATCGGGTCAAGGCTTCCCTCAATAGCTGCCTTTGTAATATCGATTCCGAAATTGTCAAGAACAGGAGTGTCTGTTTTGGGTGCAGATGAGCCTTTTGATCCTGAACCACTGCCACTACTTCCACTGCTCTTCCCGAACATATCTTCGCCCTCATCGCTATCTTCGGGAAAATCAGATTTGCTTTCAATCCTTGTCAATTCCTCAATCTTTGATTTAACCTCATCATATCCAACATTATAACGTCTAAAAAACGAACTTATAAGGCTCTCTTTTTCTTTGAGGATTGCCAAAAGTAAATGACCAGTATTTACTGTATTTTCATTCATTGCCCGTGCCTCCAGGAAAACAATTTTTAGTGCCTTTTCGGTATTCTTCAGTAATGGTATATTGGCCTCGAACTGTAGTGAACTATCTTTACGCAGGTGCATCTCAATATCTTTCCGCATCATCATATAATCGACATGCAATTTATTCATTACATCAATAGCCATACCTTCACCATCCCGGATTATGCCAAGAAAAAGATGTTCAGTGCCTATATGTTTGTTCCCCAATCTGATGGCCTCCTCACGGCTATATGAAAGCACATCTTTTATGCGGGGAGAAAATTTTGAATCCATAATATATTATTGTCGGTGACTCTAATAAACAGGTTTTATTTTTGCGACTAAATTAATTAATAATTCACAATAAAATACACTTTTAAAACAACAATTTATACGTACATTAAGTTTAAAATTACTATTTTTGTGTGACTTTTTACAATATAAACATTTAAGACATATATGTCTGATTTAGAAAAGATTATACAAATTAATATTGAAGAGCAAATGAAAACTGCTTACATCGATTATTCGATGTCGGTAATAGTCTCAAGAGCTCTGCCAGATGTTCGCGATGGACTTAAACCAGTGCATCGCAGGGTTTTATACGGAATGAGCGAGTTAGGGAGTGCGTCCAATAAGCCTTATAAAAAATCGGCAAGAATAGTAGGAGAGGTGCTTGGAAAATTTCATCCGCATGGTGATTCTTCTGTCTACTTTGCCATGGTCAGGATGGCTCAGGATTGGTCACTGCGTTACCCTCTGATCGACGGACAGGGAAATTTTGGATCAGTAGATGGCGATAGCCCGGCGGCAATGCGATATACGGAGGCCAGATTAAAGAAGCTTGCTGAAGAGGCACTTGCAGACCTGGACAAAAACACTGTTGACTTTCGTCCTAATTTCGATGAAACACTTCAGGAACCAACAGTTTTACCGACAAAATTTCCAATGCTGCTTGTAAATGGCACGTCTGGAATTGCCGTTGGTATGGCTACCAATATGCCGCCCCACAACCTTTCTGATACAATTGATGCAATCATTGCTTATATTAATGATAATAATATAAATATCAGCCAGTTAATTGATATTGTCAAGGCACCTGATTTTCCAACTGGAGGGATAATTTATGGTTATGCCGGTGTTAAAGAAGCTTTTGAAACCGGCAGGGGCCGGATTGTTGTCAGAGGTAAGGCAGAGATCGAATCGGTTGAACACGGACGTGAAAAACTCATTATAACCGAAATACCTTATATGGTCAATAAAGCAGAATTGATAATTAAAATTGCTGAATTGGTCAATGAGAAAAAAATAGAGGGTATTTCGAATGTAAATGACGAATCGGACCGGACAGGTATGCGAATTGTCGTAGACATCAAACGGGATGAGATGGCCAGTGTCGTGCTTAATAAGTTGTACAAATTCACACAGCTACAGACAGCTTTCAATGTCAATAATATTGCTCTCGTCAAAGGTCGTCCGCAAATGCTGAACCTGAAAGATCTTATTCATTATTTTGTTGAACACCGTCATGATGTTGTCATCCGTCGAACAAGATATGATCTTGACCAATCGCAAAAAAAGGCTCATATTTTAGAAGGGCTAATTATCGCAATAGATCATCTTGACGAGGTTATTACGCTGATCCGTAATGCAAAAACGCCTGAAGAAGCACGGGAAGGACTGGTGGTTAATTTCGATCTTGACGAAATTCAGGCCCGCGCGATTCTGGATCTCCGGCTTCAGAGGCTTACAGGTCTGGAACGGGATAAGATACATGCTGAATATGATGAGTTATGTAAATATATCGATTGGTTAAAAGAAATTTTAGCCAATGAATCAATCAGGATGGGAATTATCAGGGATGAGTTAACTGAAATCAAGTCACAATATGGTGATGCCCGAAAGACAGAAATTGTATATGCATCTGAAGATTTCAATCCTGAAGATTTTTATGCCAATGAGGATATGGTGATCACCATATCGCACATGGGTTATATAAAAAGGACTCCTCTTACTGAATTCAGAACTCAGGCCCGCGGCGGAACAGGATCGAAAGGTTCAAGTACACGTGATGAGGATTTCCTTGAACATATGTTTATTGCCACAATGCATAATACGTTATTGCTGTTTACCGAAAAAGGTAAGTGTTTCTGGCTAAAGGTTTACGAAGTGCCTGAGGGAACCAAGGCATCCAAGGGCAGAGCTATTCAGAATCTTTTGGGAATTGAGGCTGATGATCAGGTCAGGGCATATATAAATGTGGCTTCGCTCAAAGATGAATATTATATCAATAATAATTATATAATTTTATGTACTAAAAAAGGGGTAATTAAAAAGACTCCGCTGGAGGCCTATTCGCGTCCAAGACAAAATGGGGTTAACGCAATTACTATCCGAGAGAATGACCAATTGATCGAAGCGCGGCTTACTAATGGAAACAACGAAATAATGTTGGCTATCCGATCCGGAAAGGCAATCAGGTTTCACGAAAAACATGCCCGTGCAATCGGTCGTACTGCTTCCGGAGTAAGGGGCATAAGCCTGGCGGATGAGAACGACGAATTAGTTGGTATGGTTTGTGTGGCTAACGATATGGAAGATATTCTGGTAGTATCAGAAAATGGGTTTGGAAAACGTTCAAAGATAGAAGATTACAGGATTACCAATCGCGGTGGAAAAGGAGTAAAAACCATTAATGTCACTGAAAAAACGGGGTCACTCGTTGCGATAAAAAATGTTACCGATTCTGACGACCTGATGATTATAACCCAGGCTGGTGTGACGATTAGGGTACCAGTATCAAAAATTAGAATGACAGGTCGTGCAGCTCAGGGGGTTAAACTAATCAATCTTCGTGATGATGATTCTATTGCTTCTGTTGCAAGAGTTGAAATAGAAGAGGTAGGCGGGATTGAAACTGATGAGACTGAACCCCTTTCAGATGAGGAATTATTGGATAGTGAACTGGATTAGTTCGCTGTATTACAATTTATAGTAATTATTCTTTTGTATTTTTAAAAAAATGATTCAATTTTGCAATTACAAACAAAAAACTTTTTAATTATGAAGAAATTATTTTTCGCGGCTCTATTTTTATTGGCAGGCACAGTAGTGTTTGCTCAAAAGGGCAAAGTTACAAGTGCTATATCATACAAGGAGGCCGGAAAGCTTGATAAAGCATGGGAAACTATTAAAGAAACCTTGGATCCTGCCAACCCAAAAGCTGAGAAAACCTTGAATTGGTCGGGTACATGGCAGGCGCGTGGCGAGATCATTGAGGCAATAATTCTTTCAAAAGATGAGAATTTTAAAAAACTCGTGGAAAATCCTGTTGAAGAGGCCTACAAATCATTTATGAAATCTATTGAATTGGATGAAAAAGGTGGTAATCCAATCTTGAAACTTAAACTCATGACATTTTCAAACACCTTGATTAATGCCGGGGTAGAAGCCTACCAGGCAAATGACTATGCCAGGGCAGCGGACTATTTTGAGAAAAAACTGTCTATAGACCAAACCCCGATGTTTAAAACCGATGCTGCTGTTGACACGGCAATTATGTACAACACGGGACTTGCATCGATGAATGCAAAAAAGTTTGACAATGCAATCAAGTACTTCAAGGAATGCGTTAAATACGGTTATAACGGAGGTTCTTCCTATGCACAAATTATTAGCGCATACCAACAACTTGGCGATACAATTAAGTCTGTTGAAATAATGAAAGAAGCATTCGCTAAATATCCTGATGATCAAAGTATTAATGTTCAGCTCATTAATTATTATATTATGTCTGGCCAGCCTAATGAAGCCATCACTTATCTTGACAAAGCCATTGAAAGAGAGAAAGATAACTCATCATTCTACCTTGCAAAAGGTGTTGCCCTTGACCGGCTTGGCAGGCAGGATGAGGCAATTGAAGTATACAAGAAAGCTGTGGAGGTTAAACCTGACAATGCTGATGCTTATTATAATATCGGGGTAATCTATTTTAACAGGGGGGTAAAACAGTTCGATGTTGCCAATCTTGTTCCGACCACCGATCAGGTACATTACGAAGCAGAGAAGAAGAAATCAGACGACTTTTTTATGCAATCTGTACCTTATCTTGAAAAAGCTGTACAGTATAATCCTAAAGATACTTACATTCTCGACCAGTTAAAGAATCTTTACTACAGGCTTAAAATGATGGATAAATTTGATGCCCTCAACAAAAAATAACAAGCTTAAAGAGGGGGAACTTTCCCCTCTTTTTTTCAATATATAAATAACATAATATTAGTTATAAGACAAGCGTATTTCTGATTATCAGGCATATAATGCCTTTAAAATTCAATTATGCTATTCAACTGGCTTTAACAAACCCGATTCTACAATAAAAGTTTTTGCCTCCCTGCAATTCCACCATCTATAAGAAAAATCACCCCAGATTTCACCTGTTGGTACAGTAAGTACGATTTTTTTGACTTCTCCTTTTTCCATAAAGAAAGCGTTATCTGACAAATTAATTGTAGGGTCATTGCCAGTAATTAGAACATATGGTGTAAACTCATCCGCTTTGAAAGTGAGGGTTACACTGGATGAACTGTTACGCCTTACTGACAAAGTAAGGTCGCACGGCTTAGTTTTCAGATCTTTAAAATAACATGGAATATAGTGGTATACTGGTATTTCGCTATTATTATCGACCCACATTTTGAAGTAATAGTCTCCATTTCTGAAGTCTGGTTGATTTACATCAATGTCAATAACTTTGGCGGACTGATTTCCGGCAAAACTAACCGTCTCAGACCACTCCTTTTTTACGGTTCCATCGCACTTTATAAGTTGACACTTAACTAGTTGGTTGCTTTTTGCACATAAATCGTTAAGATACCACACTGATAGCTTGTTATATATATTATCCATTGTTAAAGCAGTCGGCGTGTAGGCTCTTTTTACGGTATAGAATCCGGCTTTTTTAAACTCTTCGTGTTCAAAAATGCTGAAACAGACCGATGGCCATACCTCAGCCCATTTCCACATCATGACCCCGCCGCATTGGTCCATGTTTTTTCTGAAGTTTTGGGCCATCTTCGACAGCCCATGTGCCTGAAGGATCTGCGAGAGGTAAACAAGCTCTGATAGATTTTTTGGAGAACCAAAATAAGTATTTATATTTTGCATTACGGATTTATAAAGCAGGAAACGGGCTGTCGGCAAATCTCCCCAGTGCATAAAGTAGTAGTCGCTATTTACAGGCCACTCGAATTCATAAGGCATGAATTTGCGAAGAGTTGACAACTGAGGGAATGCGCCAACGCCACCTTCACTTATAAATCTGGCTTCGTCACCACGAATGTGCTGGTAATCATTTTGCGGATATTGTGATCCCCAGTTTCTTTTATCCCCACCCCAGGGACTCCTCGGATAACCGCCGCCTGACGGGCTTGACGGATGCCAGAAATGGTCCGGATCATATTTAGCGAGCACTTGTTTTTGCACTACATGTGTAATTTTATTTGAGAATTGCCCCAATCCCCGATCATGATTCACCATATCCGACTCATTATCACCACACCATGCAGCAAGACATGCCCTGTTACGCAAATATTTAACCACATTAATTGTCTCAGATTCTACTTCTTTCAGAAAGAAATCATCGTTTGGAAATTGACCTGAAGCATAGAAAAAATCCTGCCATACCATAATACCCTTTTCATCGCAGGCATCATAGAATTCAGTATTTTCAACATTGGCTCCACCCCATACACGAAGCATATTTGATCCAGTTTGCACAACTGCTTCTACCGAACGGAAATATTTTTCCCTGTTGACTGTTACCGGGAAAATATCTAAAGGTTGAAAGTCAAATCCTTTGACAAAAACGTAGCGACCATTCACATAAAATTTAAAGGGAGTTACCTCAACTTCTTCGGGCTTTTCAAGAGGAATTTTATTCCATGCTCCTATTGAAATTCCATCCATTGGTGCAGGACCATCTTTTTCAACATTACCAATCCTATAATTGACCATTCTTTTTTCAACAGGGGTATTTACGACTTTAATTTCACGAATAGCCACTTTTTCGGAATATGAATCGGTTATCATTCCCCTTTTTTTGAGGTTAATGACTAAAGTATACAAAGGTTGTTTTCCGAGATTTGAAGGCCACCAAAGCTCAGGATCGGGAATATTGAGAGATAAAGTATTAGTAATTAGCTGCTTTGCTCCAGGCATATTCAATTTTTGACTGGCAACATATTTTTTATCGCCTTTAGACAACACCACCTCAATTTCAGCATCTTGTTCAACATTTGAAATAAGTTCCGCTGTAATCTTAGCTGTTGCCGTCTTATTATTGTCAGCCAATCTGGTTCTAAACCACACATTATCAATTCTGCCAGTTTCACAAACCCTTAACTTTACCGAACGATAAATACCGGTAGTGATGATACGAGGGGTATTGTCCCAACCATAATTCATTTGAGCTTTGCGGGTTATTAACCGTTCCTTAACACCAAAAGAACCGTCAAGGTTTTTCAGCACCTCGTTTGCATTTGGATAATACTTATAAATTTCCTTTATAGGTGATGCAAGGCGAATTATAAGTATATTATCTTTTGCTTTTATGATATCAGAAACATCATAGGTGTACCTCATAAACATGTTATGAGTTTTTGCTATTATTTTGCCATTGAGCCATATAGTGGCAAAGCAATCAAGTCCGTTAAAGTCCAGAAATGTGTGCGGACCGGTTCTGGCTTGAGGCGCATTGAAGCTTGTTCTGTAAATGAAATCTTCACTTTCCACCCATAAAGACCGGTAAAAATTTTGACCATAAATCAGGTCCGGCAACTCTCCATCATGCTGTAAGTCGAGGTGAACGTCACCAGGCACAACGGCAGTTTTCCATTTACTGAAGTTGCTCTTACCAAGAGCTTCCTCATCAGTCTGGCAATAAGGGAAATGCGTATATTCCCAATTTGCATTTAAATCAGTTGTATTGCTGGTTTGCTGTCCTTTTGAAAGGCCGGCAAAAATTACTGACAGAATAAAAAACAATGCGAATCCCCTCATTTTTAAAATTTATATTAAGTTTTATTTCAATTTAGTGACCAAAAAATCAATATCTGCATTTAAATTAATTGCCCTACTTTATTTACTACTCTATATTCCAAGTTATCAAATTCCTCAAAGTGGGCTCTGCCACATTTAATTTTTTGTTGTTGGTCTAAAGGTAGTTTTGATATATCAACTTGTGGAGTACCAGTGTCCTTAGTTTCAGCTACAAAATATATTTTCGTGACTTCATCATCAAAAACTATCGCCCAGTCAGGATTATAATTCCCAATTGGCGTTGGAATTTTAAACCAAGTTTGTCTAATGGACTGAGAAGCTAAATCAAGAAATAATTGCGGGTTAATCAAATTGTATTGATTTTTATGGGTTGCCGAATAGCGAAGCGTGCAAAGCGGTTTTAGATTCTCAATTGCAGTTGAACGCTTTTCAGTTTCCATGTTTTGAGGTTCGTCAACTATTACAAACGGATTGGTTGTTTGAATAAACTCTACTGGCCGCTGTCCGTTTAACTTATCAAAAGTTCCTTTTTCTTTTAAGATATATTCAGCAATAGAATCTTCCATTGGTTGTCCTTCAAACAAGCCTGTAATAGACTTAATGGCATCTTGCTGGTATTGGAGGTTAGCTTCAAAACTAAGTTTCATTTGTTTAATGCTTTTAGTTGTTCGATTCTTTCTCTTGCTTCAAAAAGCAATATATGTAGTTTTTGTTCCAATTCAGCTTTTGGAGGCAAATCTGTCCAGTATTCGGCAACCACAATGCTGTCTTTGTGCATTTCGAGCAGTTCTATCTGTTCGCTGCTTTTACCGGTACAAAGTATCAGTCCTATTGGGTTATTTTCATCTTCCTGGCGATCATATTTGTCGAGCCATTTCAGATAAAGTTCCATTTGCCCTTTGTAGGCTGCCTTGAATTTGCCGATTTTTAATTCAATGGCTACAAGGCGTTTCAATCTTCGATGAAAAAACAGCAAGTCCAAATAAAAATCCTCGTTATCAATTATCATTCGCTTTTGGCGTTCGACAAAGGTAAAACCCTTGCCAAGCTCCAAAATAAAATGTTCAAGTTCTTTTAGGATTGCAGTTTCTAAATCGTTTTCGAGATAACCGTCTTTCAGCCCCAGAAAGTCTAAAAAGTAGGGATCTTTAAACGTATGTTGCAATTCCGGCATACCTATTGAAACTTGAATATTGGCTATCTCGCTACGTTCGTGGGCCTTTTGCTCTATTTGTTTTCGTAATTCTCTTATACTCCATTGTTCATCAGCTGTTTTTTGTGCATAATACAATCTGGATTCATCTTTTTTTATCGGAAATAATTCCACAAAATGCAGACCAACTTAATTGTCGTGCCAGTGGAACGACAATTTCAAAATCTGTAAACTCTTCGGCAAACTTCATCATCCGGCGAACATTTTTTTCATTAAAATTTCGTCCGTATGTTTTTTCCAATTGTGCCGACAGTGTCGGCACAATTTGCTTTCCATATTCAGCTCGTTGATTATTAAGAATATGCGTATTAATTCTATAGCCAATCTGCCAAAACACTATCGCAACGGTGCTATTAACCTGTCGGGCAACCTCATTTTTGTCTTTTTCTATAATCCGGGCAAGATCTTGAAATAATGAATTATCCATGTTTCTGTTTGTATTATATGGTTTTAAATTCAATACCAGCGTCTTTCATTTGCAAAGCAGTATTGGTTTTCAACTGGTCGTTTCCGGTGAAAAGCCTGTCCAATGCAATTACTTTTTGAGGTCGTTCTTTTAAAACAGAATTAACAATTTCTTGCGTGGCTTTTTCAAGCATAAAAACCAACTCATTGTGGTTAATGCAATAATAATCAGCCTTGTGCTCTATTTTGTTGTTAATATCTTTCCCGCTTTTTAGCAGCACTTTCAGCACTTTAAGATTTTCGCCTTCAATAAAAATGTTTTCGGTTTCATCAAAGTTTAGCGATTCCTCTTTTGCCGGTACAAGGGTTCTCGTGCTTGGTGTCTGCAATACTTTAAATGCATCACTTTTTCCTGCCCAGTTTAAAACGTATCGTTCGTTGCTAAATGTAATATCTTCGCCCAGTGTAGCTTTAAGTTTCTCCCAGTCAATTTTGCCTTCGCTAAATGCCTCCGGTAACAACTCTTTTAATTGTTGTAATTTTATTTTATCAGGTGTAATACTTTGGCCGTCCATATGTTATAATTCCTTTATTGTTAATTTTCAATTCTACAAATTTACATTTTAATCCGAGAGTGTTGGCAAAATTTTAGGCTCCTTTGGTTTTGAAGATGTCGCCGGTATGATCAGGATTTCAAAAGAGCATAAATTAATTTTGGTAATTCCCGCTTTTATTTTCTGACAAACTTTATAGCAGTTTATCATCGTTGTAGCCATTAGTACCAGGGTAGGCTGGTGATCCATTTCGTTGGTAGGCGGATCCAAATTTCAGGGTGGTGCGCCGGAACCTTCCGGCATACGAAAGAGTGGGAAGTCCTCCCCTCTTTGTTAGGTTTCCGGGTGTCAAAAACCAGATATTCTACTTTTTCCTCATCCACCTACATTGTTTTCAATACCACCTGTTCATCTACAACTTCATTATCCAAATGAATTTTTTAAACAAAGAAGTGTGCAATCCGTTGTATAATGAAAATCAATCACAATGAAAACATTAATATATTCAATGTTTATTCTTTTTACAATCAATTTAAACGCACCTGCTATGGCACAAGAAGATATAAGATCCAAAAAATTAAAGGAACAACATTTCAAACCTAAAGTGACAAAACCAGAAAGTGAATGGAAAGTAAAGCTCACTCCGCTTCAATTTGAGGTTACCCGAAATAAAGGAACTGAACGCCCATTTACTGGTCAATATTTTGATTTCTACGAAAAGGGAAATTACTATTGTGCCAATTGCGGCACTCTCCTTTTTAATTCGGAGTCGAAATTCAAATCAGGGTGCGGATGGCCAAGCTTTAGTGATGTCGTTAATCTCCAATCAATTAATATAGTATCGGATAGAAGTTTGGGAATGGTCCGGACTGAAATAACCTGTTCAAATTGCGAAGCACATTTAGGACATGTTTTCGAAGATGGCCCGCCACCCACAGGACTTCGGTATTGTATTAACTCAGTTTCACTTAAATTTGTTCCGGATGTTATTCAAACTGTAAAGTAGGTCAGATACTTTTTATTATCAGGCTTCCGTATTCCGGGTGATATATGATGAGTAATCCTTTATAATAGGTTTATAATCAAGATGAAACAATGGAGAGGAGATTATAAAATCAGCCGTCGACCGGTTCGATGCTGTTGGAATATTATACAGAACTGCAATTCTTAGCAACGCTTTAACATCAACATCATGAGGCTGTGGTTGCATTGGATCCCAGAAGAAAATCAGCAGATTGATATTTCCTTCGCATATCATCGAACCAAGTTGCTGATCGCCACCCAATGGACCGGATTTTAGTATGATAACCTGTGGTGGCATTGCATCGTGTTCTTTACATTTTTGACTGATTGTGTCATTAACAAGTTTTCCCGTGGTACCGGTACAAACCAGTGTATGCAGGGCCAATTCTTTCCAATTGTAAGCTACCCATTCAGCCATGTCCTTTTTACGATTATCGTGAGCCACTATGGCAATAGTTTTCTTGATTTTCATTCTCATTTCCTGTAATTTTATTACAAAGATAATAAAAAGCAAAATTTCAGGTGAATCTAATTGGTTATCAAAATATTAAAAATTTATTAAATAAGACCAAAGTGTTTCTGTAACTTTGTATTCAGGGTCAATCTCATAATTATCGTATTGTTCAAGATTGTTGCTGACAATTATTGATTGTGCCATTTCGGCATACTGGTTAGTTTCATGATAACTGTTCATGTAACGCAGCAATTCAGGGGATGAGCCCCCCTCCCACCGTTTCTTTCTGAATTTCTTATATGACGAGACTTTGGATACAAGCAGATAATAATGTTCAACAGATTCCATAACAGACCTATAAGTTCTGAGATATCGCTCGTCATCACCCTCGTTAAATTGAATGAGCGATCGTGAATCCTCAGCTGAAAAAGACATTATTCCAAAAATATTACTCCCTTTCCTAAATATACCCGATGTACCCCATCCTGATTCAAGAACGGCCTGCGCAAGTGCCAGGCTTACAGGATGCGGATAAATCCTTCTTTTCAACTCATTCAGTGAATCGGTCTCATACTTCAGTCTCATATTTCCCAAAAAAGCAGAATCATAATCAGAAATCTTCTTTTTTTTGTTAATCCTCTCTTCAATAAACTCAATATGGTGTAAATCATCCAATAAACGTTCTCTCGTAATTATCACTGCGGGCAGTAAATGTTGAATAAACAAATTCTTTCTGTATTCCTGATCAACCGCCCTAAAGTCAATTGAACCAATATAATTTACGGGAATTAATGCAGTATCAGTCTGGAAGACAACAGAATCAGCACTTGTCAAGTTAATATCACGGATATTAATCTTTACGGGCCAGTATTGTTCATTATGTTTTTCGGCCCTGGCAATCAGGTACACCACACAAATGATTAATGAAATTATAATTAAGTCGCGGGTGATTCTCATCATAATCAAACAAATAAGATTTTAAGTGTTGCCACCCATTGGTCGATTCGTTCAGTTGTTAACCTCGCCTGGTTTTCCTGGTCAAGCGGTAAACCTATAAATTGCCCGTTTCTTACTGCTTTAGATCCTTCAAAGCTATATCCATCCAACGGAAAATTGCCGACAATGGAAGCTCCTTTACCTTCGAAAAACAGTGCCATAATACCAATAGCATCGCAAAAGTTTTCAGAATAACCTTTTTGATCTCCCAATCCAAATATGGCAACCTTCTTGCCTGAAAAATCAATATCTTCCAAAGCGGGAAGCAACTCATCCCAATAATTTGGCAATTCCCCGTCAAACCAGGTTGGAACGCCAAAAATCAGATTGTCATATTCCAGAAATCGCTCCGTATTAACATCATCGACATTAATAGGCTGAACGTCAATGTCAGTGAATGCATTGCGGATAATACCTGCAATTGCAGCCGTTTTTTTTGATTTAAAACTGTAAAAAAGGCCTGTTTTCACCATAATCAGTATTTTAATAATGCCTTAACTGAATTATATATCTTTTCTTCATTTATCAGTATAGCAGCTTCCAGAATTTTGTTAAACCCAACCGGGGTAAAAGCAGAACCAATTCTGCGAACTGGTGCATCCAGATATTCAAATGCCTCTTCGCTTATCATACTTGCCAATTCACCGCCAAAACCACCAAATACTTTATCTTCATGAACGACCAATACCTTTCCTGTCTTTTTAACAGATTTAAGGATCTCTTCTTTATCAAGGGGAATCAGAGAACGAATATCTACCACCTCAATATAATATCCTTCACTTGCAAGTTTTTCCGCCACTTTAAGTGATAGATGAGTTGTATTTCCGTAAGTAATTAAACTTAAGTCATTTCCTTCACGCCTAATTCTTGCTTTTCCGAAAGGAACTTCAAAATCATCGGGTATTGGGGTAGCTGCCAATGGTGAATTATAAAGAGCTTTAGGTTCCAGAAATAGTGTTGGGCCCATTGATCGTATTGAAGTGCGCAGTAATCCCGCAGCATCATCGGCAAAAGAGGGGTAAACAATTCTGATTCCGGGAAATGTTGCCAGCGTTCCTTCGGTTGATTGTGAATGATATAATCCGCCTCCAATATATCCCCCTGAGGCTAAGCGAATGGTAACGTTTGGACAGAAAGCACCGTTCGTTCGCCAATATTCGTGAGTCATTTCTACATACTGTTCCATGGCAGGCCAGAAATAATCTGCAAACTCAGCTCCTTCAATAACTATCCTGATTTTCTTTTTGTAACGCGACATTCCATTGGCAGTTCCGGTAATAAAATCTTCGGCAATAGGTCCGTTAAATACCCTGCCTTTTCCAAATTCTTTCTGTAATCCTTTTGATACATTGAAAATTCCACCTTTCTCTTTATTTGCCATATCCTGACCCCAAATAAAAGTGTCAGGATTAAGACGAAATTCCGCTTTAAGCGTTTCATTCAACCCTTCAATCAGTTTTTTCTTTTCGCCCCCGAAGTTGTGCACACCTGCGGGATATTTTGATGCCGGATATGGATCAGGAATCACAAAATCGAAGATTGAGCCCGGATCAGGATCAGGTGATTCCATAGCATTCCGGTGGGCCAGTTTAAGCGTTTCCCTGGCCCTATCCTCTATAGTCTGTAATTCATCATGAGTTATCCTCTCATAGCGCAACAGCATCCTCTTGAATTTCAACATTGGATCAGAATCAAGCACATATCCCAGTTCAGCTTCGTTCCGGTAAAGATTATGTCTGTCAGAGTTTGAATGCGAGTGGATTCTGATGCAGTTAGCCTGCACGATACAGGGTTTCAGATTCTCCAAAGCCCATCTTTTTGCCTCTGTCATCGCATTCATTGAGTCAAAAACATCTTTTCCATTGCAATGGATGATCCTGAGATTTTTAAATCCGGAAAAATTATCAGCTACTTTCCGGTTGGCTGTCTGATCTTTCTTGGGCACAGATATTCCATATCCATTGTCCTGAATAACAAAAATTACCGGTAACTCCTCAGTAGATGCGCCATTAATTGCCTCATAAACATAGCCTTCAGAAACTGATGACTCTCCCTGGGAACTAATTGCAACTCCTGTCCCTTTATAATATTTTATGGCACGCGCCACTCCAACAGCATGTAAAGTATGATTTCCTGTGGAGGAGGATACATTGTGGATATTCCATTCAGGTTTACCTATATGATTAGACATGTGCCTTCCGCCCGAGCAAACATCTGCAGCTTTTGAGATTCCGTTAAGTATTATCTCTTCCGCAGTGAGCCCTGCTGAAAGGTTAGTCAGTAAATCGCGATAATAAGGGAAAAGATGATCATTTTCCTTATCAAACACCTGGCCAATAGCCAGTTGTATCCCATCATGTCCAGCATAAGGGGCATGATATGACCAGCCGATGGCTTGTTTAAGATAATTGGGAGCTTTCTCATCAATCATCCTGCCCAGTGTCATCAGGTAGAACCACTTTTCAAGAATAGCCTTTTCTGTATTAATTATGGTAAAGGCCTTGAAGACGGGCAAATCAATTAAAACTTTCATAATCAGAAATTTAGTTTTGATCAACCATTTAGGTTTTGTTCAAATTGTTCCAATAAATCGGCTATTCTTCTAAGAAACTTTCCACCCAACATTCCATCTACAACCCGATGGTCGTATGAAAGTGATAAAAACATTTTATGCCTCACAACAATCGCATCACCTGTTGAAGTCTCCATAACTGCAGGTTTTTTCTCAATCATTCCGACTGCAAGAATTGCCACCTGAGGTTGATTAATAATAGGGGTTCCGATTAGACCCCTGAAAGAGCCGAAATTGGTAATAGTGAAGGTTCCCCCCTGCACATCATCAGGAGTGAGTTTACCCACACGTCCAGCTTTGGCTAAGGTGCTTATCTCGCGGCTTATACCTACAATATTCTTGGAATCAGCGTCTTTAATCACAGGAACAACAAGATTACCGTCACTGGTAGCAACAGCAACAGCAATGTTAATATGCTTATGCAAAATTATTGTATCCTCATCGACAGATGCATTGACCTGACGGAACTCTGAGAGTGCTTTTGCGGTTGCCTCTACAAATACAGGCATAAATGTAAGCTTCTGCCCATAAATTCTTTCAAATTCATCCTTGAATGAGTTGCGCCAAAGAACAAGATTTGTAACATCTGCTTCAACAACAGTTGTAACATGGGGTGAAATCTGTTTAGAAATCACCATATTTGCTGCAATTAATTTACGAATGCGGTCCATTTTAACAATTATATCACCGGCATCAAAAGAGACTGATACTTTAGGCATACCAGAATAGACTGAACCTGAACCGGTTGGCGAAATGGGCTTTGCCGGCTGCGAATGGTAATTTTTCTTGTCTTTATTACGCCGTTCGACATAACTGATGATATCGTTTTTCTGTACCCTCCCTCCTAATCCACTACCCCTTATCGATTCCAGCTCAGTCAGGGTTACCCCCTCTTTAGCAGCAATGCTTTTTACAAGAGGTGAATAAAAACGCCCGGAATCTGTCAATTTCTGCTTTGAATTAAACAGAGGCAATGTATTGTCTGAACTATCTTTATGATTATTAATGTCCTCATTGACAGAAACATTAATCAGATCAGACAAGACCATTCCGTCGGTTTCGGTTTCAATTACAATAACTGTCTGGCCGACCGGAATCAGATCATCAACGGAACATCTGATTTCTTTAATCATTCCAGACACAGGAGAAGGAATTTCAGAATCAACTTTATCAGTAGCTATTTCAAAAAGAATTTCATCTTCTTTTACAATATCCCCTTGTTTTACAAATAATTTAGTTACAGTTGCTTCCTGAATACTTTCTCCCAGTTTGGGTATCAGCACATGAAAATCGGACATTATTACAAGCTTATTTTTAAATTGGCATTCATAAATAAACACAAGTATGTTTGTTCATTTTTTCAATTAACAAAAAGTATAAACTTAAGTTTAAACAATAGTTTAAATAGTTCAATTGGTTAGAAACGAAAACAGATTATAATCAGGCCAATGATCTATGTTAACTAAAATATGTGACATAATACGGTTCATTTCTAAAGCAAGCCTTGGACCTTTATAGTTACTGGTATTCGACAATATAACCCATGAGAATCCGTTCGGCTGTCTTTTTACAAGTGCCGAAGAACCAGGTAAAGTTCCTGTACGCCACCATTCGCCTGATTCATTGGTACCTCTCCATCCTATCGGGTCCATACCATCATGATCTACCCTGGTCATTTCGAGTATACTCGCTGAGCAAAGAATGTCTTTGGCTACAGGGTCATTGTCAATAACAACGACAAGCTTCATCAGGTCAACAGCAGAGGCAAGCCATCCACCGGCAGATCCTAAAAGGTAAATATCGTTGGCACCATAAATTTTCGGTACTATCCGGCCACTACCGTCATAAGATTCAATAGGCTGTCCATCTTCTGGTTGATAATATTTTACCTCTTCCGGAAGTGCCTCTTCAAAAAAACTATGACCAATATGCATATCTGTTATTCCTGCAGGTTTAAGTACCTCATTTTTTACAAACGATTCATAATCAGTACCTGCAACTTTTTCGATAACTTTTCCCAATATAATATACCCAAGATTTGAATAAACACTTCTCGATCCTGGTTCGAAGTGAAGACGATGCGTTGTAACAAATTTTATATAGGAATCAATTTTAACGGGCAATGGGTCTCCCACAGCCCTGGAGACGGTTTTAGGGAGAAAGGCAAGATCACCATAATGTTGTGTCCAGCCGCCGGAATGATTAAGAAGGTGGCGAACTGTTATTCTTTCAAGCCGTTTGTCTTTTATATTAAGAAACTGATTATCGTTGAGAATCCCATATTTGCCAAATACTTTTGAATCGAGTGAAATTTTTGCATTCTCAGCCAGTTTCATGATCGCAACGGCCGTAACCAATTTTGATACACTTGCTATCCGGAAAAGGTTGTTCGGATTGACCGGCACAGCTGTTTCTTCATTTGCGAAGCCATAACCTTTGACAAAAACCAGTTTTTCATCTTTTACTATTGCAACTGCAACACCCTTTAATCCATTTTTGATACGGAATTTCTCCATGCAGGCATCAATGAATACAGCATTCTGATCTTCTATTAATTTATTGATTATTAATTTATTAAATGATGCAGTCTCAGTACTTAAAAGCACATTTTTACTGCAATAAGTACTTTGCTCAAGTGGTAATAATAAAAAAATCATTACCCAGAGGGAAGAAAAACAAATCCGAAACTTATGCATATAATGATATTCTGGTAATAAAAAATCGTTATTAAAATTAACCACATTTATAGTTTACATTTGTATATTACAAATGTAAACACCCTATAATATCTTTTACTGAGCTGAATTTATGCCTGTTAAGATATGAATCTATACCATCGATTATTTTTAGAGTGATTAAGGGATCAATAAAGTTAGCGGTACCAACCTGCACAGCGGAGGCACCTGCCAGGAAAAATTCGATTGCATCAGTAGCATTCATAATACCTCCTATACCTATAACGGGTATTTTAGATGCCTGGGCAACTTGCCAGACCATTCTTAAAGCAATGGGTTTTACAGCTGGCCCTGACAGACCGCCTGTTATGGTTGAAAGTACCGGTTTCCGGGTTTCAGCATTAATGGCCATCCCTAACAATGTATTTATCAATGACAAAGCGTCAGCACCTGACCCTTCGACAGCCTTTGCTATCTCGACAATATCTGTTACATTGGGTGAAAGTTTCACGATCATGGTCTTATAATAGACCTTTCTGACTGCACTTACCACGGCTGCTGCAGAAGGACAGCTGGTACCAAAGGCCATTCCGCCTTCTTTTACATTGGGGCATGATATATTCAACTCAATACCGGCAATATGATCCAGGTCGTTTATTATTTCAGCGCAAGCGACATAATCTTCAATGGTAGATCCGGAAACATTTACAAATACGCTGGTATCATATTTGGTAAGAATTGGATAGATAACTGATGCAAAATTGGGCGCACCACCATTTTGAAGTCCGACCGAGTTCAGCATTCCTGAAGCGGTTTCTGCCATTCTCGGATATGAATTCCCCTGTCTGGGATGAATTGTAGTCCCCTTAACAATAATACCCCCGAGTCTGCTTATATCAAAAAAATCGTCAAATTCAGTTCCGTATCCAAATGTACCAGAGGCAGTCAATACGGGATTTTTAAGTTTAATATTATGAATTACAGTGGTTAAATCTGCCATTTTAATTGATTTATATTAAATACAGGTCCATCGGTGCAAATACATTTGTGACCTTGGGTGGTTTCGGTGACACAGCACAAACAAACGCCAAATCCGCATGCCATTGTATTTTCCAGGGACACTTCGCATTTTACGGAACTTAATCTGGCCTTTGCTGCCACAGCTTTCATCATTGGTTCAGGCCCGCAACAATAAATTCGTTCATATTGATCAAGTTTTGTATCGAAAAGCGGATGATCAGTAACAAATCCCATTATGCCATGCGACCCATCCTCAGTGGTAGTAAATAACTTCCCAAACAGTATATATTGATCAAGTTCAACCAGATCAATTTCAGATCTGGCTCCTATAAGAATATCAATCTCGTTAGAATCTTTACTAAGTATCTGAGCCAATAACATTAACGGTGCTACGCCACATCCACCTCCTACCAGAAGAACTTTCTCTTTTGATACCGGTAATGTAAATCCGTTGCCGAGGGGAAAAATAACACTAAGGTAGCTGTCAACTTGCGCATGTGCAAGAGTTCGTGTTCCTTCACCAACTTCCTTTATAAGAATAGAAATAGTATTTTTCTGATAATCAACTGTATGGATAGAAAATGGCCGTCTTAAAAAAATACTTTGCGATTGATCAACCAGTATATTTGCAAATTGCCCCGGATTTATATTTTCTAGCTGACCATCTACCTGCAAATGTATTATACTGTGATTGTCGTTGAGTCGATGGTTAGCAATAACCTTAAGATTCTGAACGGATTTCCTCATTTGCACGAAATTTATCATTAATTCATGCAAAGATAGGGCAAATTCTATTTTGAAGGAGTATATGCCGCGAAAGTTTTGTCCTGATAGAAAAGAACTATTCTTTCAACTTCCTTATTATCAACTGGAACTTTCTCCAAACCCAAAATAGATTGCATCAAATTTAATTCTGCAGGTTGCTTTAAATTAGTAACTACAGAATGTATATCCTTAAGGTTTTCAGGGGATTGGCTGGGATTTTCTTTTAATATTCCAACATTTTCACTGACAGGTTTTGTTGCTTCACTCTCATTTAAAGGTGGGAATAAAGTAGTTTCTTTGATACCATGTGATGGTTTAGAGTCGGTAATTGCCCCTTCACCCAGCAGAAGCCATCGTGGATTCAGTGATTTAAATGACTGAAGCATTTTCTGTATGAAGGAAGCGCTAGGATGATTACGTCCGTTCAGTACATGAGAAACACTCGATCTTTGCACACCTATCTTATCTGCAAATTCTGCCGGAGTAATGTGTTCATACTTTAGAAATTGTGATATACGATCTTTCATCTGTTAATACAAATAAACTTATTTACAAATGTATGTAAAATTAAATGATAAAAATGTATCGGTTGTAAAAATAATTGTGGTTACAATATTAAACTAATAAATTAATGGTACAATAGTGAATCAAACCGGAAATTTCAAAATTAATTACTTATATTTATTCAAAGTGGATATTCATTACTAATATATTCTTTAAATCATTATAATTGAATATTTTAAATTTAATATATAATTGTTTTCAACAGCACTGTCAGACAGATATCTATATGAAGCAATTATTTAAATAGATGTTGTATGATATTGGATATTACATATTTATGCGAATAATAGTATTCAATATTGGCTCATTTTCCTTCAAATATAACAAATGTATCTGTTTCATCTGGATAAAGACTGTAATTAAAACTGTTATAATATTGATATTATGTACTTTAAATAAATTATTTGTTTGGCTCAAAACAAATCTAATTAGGATACAATTGTAAATTACAAAATTGAATTAATCATAAGTATGTCCTGATGTTATTGATGTTTGATAATAAGTTTTCATTAATCTGTCTTATGTTTGCTTGACATATGTGTATTTACATTTGTATTCGTTATCGTTTTTGATTAATTGTACTGATAGTAACAACTATCAAATTAAAAATAGTGGAATGTGGAGGAAGATTAATTTTATTTTTGATAAGGTACTTTAAGGACATTGCATAGCCTCTGATTTCTAAAGGAAATCCTTTTTTTCCTGTACCTAAATTTAACTGCTAAAAAATCCGGATGTGGTTATTATGGGCAATATTATATCTAACAAGTTGTTTTTTAGCTGTTAAGTATCAAAAACAGGCAATTTGTACCCCTCTGAGAATCGAATAAAAATAAATCCCTGATCAGTTCCAGGTTAATTTTCTGTTAAGAAGATGATATTTTTCCGGAAATATACAATTTTACTCAAAGCTAAAGGGCACTGAAATTAATTGAAAAGAGAAATTCAAAATTAACAATATTTTGATCCGTCCTATAGAAAGTTCTAAATCCAATTTTTGCAGGAACCAGTAATCTGAGAAAATTGGCATCAGCTATTAACTCTCCACCCACAGATGCAAAAGTTATATTATATTCTCCTCTTTGATTATGAATGGGCGCATTTGCCCATGCCTGGTCATAGAAAACCCTTAAAGTGATTCTTTTAAAATAGCTTAATCCTCCCAGACTCTTGTCAGGATAGAGTAAAGGCAGAACATAGTCTGACTTCAAACAGGACATTTGGTTACTGACAATATTTGGATAGCCTCTGGGATAAGAAATGAGATCTGAAAATGAACTTTCTGAGAATTGTTTTTTCTGGTATCCGCTGTATATTTTTATACCATGATGCCGTGTTATACCTGGAAGGTAGAGAGTCCCTTCAGCCGACCAGATCGAGCCAAGATTACGATTTCCGAATGGCGAATGGCGATATGTCAGGTCAATTATCTGACCGGTCGCAGGTTGGATATCCTTATGTGCAAGTTTTAAAAGATTGTGAGCGTACAATCTGTAAGTCAGGGGAACAACTGATCCATGGAAGAATTTTGAAGGGGTTGTCGATTCCTGCCAGATTCGCTCAATACCTGCCTGAAGTTCCGGCTGAACAAGCCTGTTCATTTTTCCATGCGACAGGTTAAGTGGAATATTTACTGTTCCGTTTATATTCATTATATGGTACGAAAAATTAATCAGCTGGGTATCTTTTCTGACGATTGCACCCGATGAGTTGGTCACCTCATTGATCATATAATATTGGGACTTCTCACGCCCATAATCAAAATTTAATTTTATTACCGGAAATAGAGCTGTATAATCAAATTTTGCTACCCATTTTCCGGTTTTATTTGTAGTTGAATAATCGTAGCCAAACTGGGCAATTGCAGTGCTGAGTTTATTCTGCGACATTAGTGATATTCCCGGCCTGATCTCCTCGGTCTCAGAATCAATATGAAATGGAGCCCAGCTGTGAAAATTAAATAAATGCGCAAACTTTGAATAAGGTTTTGATAAATAGGTTGTTGTATCAACTTTCGAAAAATCAGGTACCCCTTTTTCCTGAGATGAAAGCTGGTCTGCCAATTTATAGTTATTTATACCTGCAGTTTCAGAAATTGTAAAAAGTGCAGGGAGCAACGGCATTTTAACTATCTTAAAGCCATCGGATGTATAGGAGCTATAAACCAGACTGTTTCTGTCGGAAGTTACATGTACGTCCCTTATTCCAAATCGGGACGAAGTTACCCGGTAATTTATTTTTTCATTCAGATTGAAGGCATACAAGTCATCTGTACCACCGATTGAACTTATATAATAGACAAAGTTTCCATTTTGAAACGGACGAACAATTTCGTTGTACGTAAAAGGGAACATTATGCTTATTATCCCATTAAACGGATTGATTTTCGCTAAAGATTTTCCTTTGGACCCAAGTACAACTGCGAAAAGATCGGTGCCATTTTCGGCCCAGGAAGGAGTAATAATATAAAGATTCTGTTTAAATGACATCTCTTTAATAATATCGCCCGAATCAGGAGACAGCAATACAATAGAACAGCTATTGTCGCAAGCAACTTTCACGGCTGCCAGATATTTTCCATCTGCAGATAAATTAGGCGCATAAATCTTATCCCTGTATATTTTTTCTTTGACTATTCCACTTTTAAGATCCAGAATTCTCAATTCCGAAAATTCCCGGTGCGCCCAGCGGATATCAGTTTTCGATTCTATCCAGAAAACTTTCCCATGCCCACAGGTAATTGATTCCTCAAATAAATTTCCTGGTGTAAATATTGTCCTCTCTTCACCCTTTGTTCCAATTAAAACAAATTTAGTAAGTTCATCCAATGAGTATTTAACTGATAAATATGTCGAATCGTTGACCGGAAAGGGATACCTATAGCTGAAATATCCATTTTGTGGATTTGTAATCATTTTAAATTCAGACCTTTGTGAGACTCTATCCTTCAATATCCACGAATTTCTGAGCCCGGAAAATATTGTATCATATAGCGTGACGTGATTCATACCTGTAACTGCTTTCAGACCGCTCGAGAATGCGGTAAACGACAGCGGATTACGGGCAACATGACTTAAAACATTTGACCAACTGTTTGATCCAAACCTGCTACGTATACCAGCAACTATCTGATAACCTAGCTGATAATAATCAGGGATATAATCCTTATAAGATCCAAGATAAGCTTTATCATAACTGAAAATCCCTTTCTCAACGCATTGTGCCCTAAGTTCCATCTCAAAAGAGGGAACCCTACCTCTTCCGGAATGACTTAAGGCTGTTTCGGTCACTACAGCATCCCCCTCGAGAAACCAGAAAGGCAAATAGGCCCCAATGGCCAAAGCTGCAGCTTGTTCACCTAAGACAATCTTAAATATCCCAGGCATTTCTGATCCGATTTTATCGATTTGTACAACATGTCTAAACTCATGAATGGCTAATTGTTCTAACCAGTCCTGTGAATAAATCTCCTGATGCGGTGTTGTAAAAAGTTCAACCCTTGCAGGAGCCCAGGCAGCGAAACCGTTTGAACGTACGGTGTTTGTGTGGAGGATGACTGATATTTTTTTTGGTTTGTGTTGAAGGGAATAACCTGCGAATGAGTATACTTTTTCAAGAATCGAAGACATTCTCTGAGCGTTGGATTCAAAACCTGAAGGATAAACAATCTGAAAGTTATCGGTATTAATTTGTCTCCAGTGAATTCCAGACGGATCCTCTCCTACCGCATAATATTGTGCTACAAGCAGATAATGTGATATGCCAAACGAAAATATCAGTAAAAATCGTTTCATTTAGTAGCAGTTATTTTTTAATATTTAAATCTTGGCACATTGAACTTTCAGCCATCTCACCACCTCCGGTTTTAAACTGGTTTTTAACTCGGACAGAACCAGTTTATGATACTTATTCAGCCATTTCAGCTCATCAATTGTCAGAAGCCGGCGATCAACGAGTTTTCGGTCTATCGGACATAAGGTAAGCGTATCGAATGAAAGGTATCGACCATACTCAGAATGAAGTTCACTTTTACACAACAGTACATTTTCCGTGCGAATACCATATTCCCCTTCACGATAAAGACCAGGTTCGTCGGTAATAATCTGCCCGGCACGAATAGGTTGATCTATAAATTCCTGGCTGATAGCCATTGGTCCCTCATGTACTGATAAATAATGACCAATTCCGTGCCCGGATCCGTGGCCATAATTTAATCCTTTGTTCCACAAGGCTTTACGCGCAAGAATATCCAGCGAATAACCCCTTGAGTTTTCAGGGAAAACCACGTTCGCAAGTTGAATCATCCCTTTTAACACCAAAGTGAAGTCCGATTTTTGCTTCGGCGTCACTTTACCTGTCGATATTGTACGTGTTATATCAGTAGTACCATCAAGATATTGGGCACCGGAGTCAAAAAGTAAAATTCCATCAGCTAATATTTCAACATCAGTTTCTGAGGTGGGCGTATAATGTACAATTGCACCGTGCGGACCAAATGCAATTATCGGACTAAAACTCTCTCCCATAAAATGGTTTTGTTCAGATCGGAATTTCCTAAGCTTTTCTGCAATAGATAATTCTGTAATTCTGTTTTTTTCAAAGTTTTCAGTAAACCAAAAAAGAAAGTTTACCAATGCAGCACCATCGCGTCGGTGCGCTTCCCTCATACCTTCAATTTCCACTTCGTTTTTAACTGATTTAAGAAGTGAAGTAACAGCAATTCCATTAATTATTTTACACTTTTTTGAAATCATTCTGTAAACCAGTGAATTGGTTCGGTCGGGGTCGAGGTAAAAAGGTGGCGATGCATTCTGCTCCAGAAATAAAGACATTGAATCATAACTCATTACAGTTATCCCATCAACATTTAAGGTATCTTTGAGACCAGATGGCATCTTCTCATCACGAACAAACAATATTGCTTTCTGGTGATCAATATAGCCATATCCGGTGAAAAGCGGATTATAAGGGATATCGTTCCCTCTTAGATTAAAAACCCATGCAAGATCATCCAATTTACCGACCAGTGTTGCTTCGGCCCCTTTTTCCGCAAGTATACTTCTTATTTGTTTTAGCTTTTCTCCCCGACTGCAACCTGCAAAAATTGGCGGGTAATCTTCAACTTTGGCCAAAGGCATGGTTGATCGATTTTCCCAAATTGATGACACCATTCCTGCATTCATGTCTAAAGTAATGCCCTTCGCACTCAATTTCTGTTCAAGAGTGTTAGCTTCAGCAGCAGAGATGGTTAATCCATCTATGTTTACAATGCTCCCTGGTATTAGTTCACTCTCAAACCAGCATTCGATCGATATCGTATCCGGCTGTCTGTCTTTTATCAGGTTGATTCCACTTCCGTAAAGTTGTGTATCTGCCTGTATGAAATATCTCGAGTCTGTCCAAAGTGCAGCACGATCGAGGGTAACGGCCACTTTCCCATAAGAACCTGTAAAACCGCTTATCCATTCACGAATCCGCCAGGAGTCAGGGACATATTCGCTTAAATGCGGGTCCGTTCCATAGATTATAACTCCATCAATACCTTTTATCTGCATTAAACTACGCAGTGAAGCAATACGATCTATAATACTCATTTGATGACTTTTATCAATATAACCTGGGGTATTTGTCTATATATTGACCTATTATATTTGCCATACTTTCAGAACACAACTCTTCTGTTTTTATCTCTCCTGGCAAGATGTACTCAATTGATAAAACATCGTCTGCAGGGACGACGCCTGACAGATCATCAACAACGCAAATAAAAGCCAGATCAAGAGTAAAAACCGATATCCCAGAGTAAACATATTCATTTGGAAATGATACCAGGTACTCAGCTTTTGTGACCTTAACACCAAGCTCTTCCCATATTTCCCTGATAATGGCAGATTCAGCCGATTCATCCGGCTCGACAAAACCTCCCGGAAGGTCGAGCATTCCTTTAGAGGGATCCATTGCACGCCTGGTTAGTAATAGCTTACCTTCATCGTTGAAAATCAAACATGCAACTGCTGCCGCGTTGTTTATAAAATATTTAAAATGGCACTTTCCGCAATTAAATGAATGCCCCCGATCGTTAGTCTTAAAGTCTCTGCTTCCGCACCTCAAACAATATTTTATTACATCACAGGGATGAGTTTTCATAATCATTTTAAATCTTTTGGCTAAAAATAATTGTGAAAGTTGCCTTCCGGAAATTTATTAATTCAAAATCTTTTCTGCTTTCATCCATTCAATTAGCATTTGAGGCCACTGATCATGAGGTTTACCCTTTTTTTTCATTCCAAAACCATGTCCTCCTTCGCGAAAAATATGAATTTCAGCGGATACTCCTTTTTCTTTTAATGCGCTGTAAAATTCGATACTATTCCTGGGAGGAACTGCTTTATCGTCATCGGCCAGAACCATAAATGTCGGCGGAGTTTCGGTTGTTACCTGAAGTTCGTTTGAAAAATATTTAATCAGGCTGATATCATGATTTTTACCCATAAGATTCTCACGCGACCCCATGTGCCCCCATAGTTCATTAAACGTAATGACCGGGTAAACCAGAATGGCAAAATCAGGACGACAACTCACTTTTTCGATTGGATCCTCAGATGCAATCTTTCCCTTATCAAAATGGGTAGCAGCAGTGGAAGCAAGATGTCCTCCTGCTGAAAAACCTGAAATTCCTATTTTTGAGGTATCTATACCCCATTTGCCGGCATAATATCGCACAGTGCGCAACGCATGCTGTGCATCTGATAGCGGAATTTCATAATGTCCGTATGGGAGTCTGTATTTAAGTACTACACCGGTTATTCCTTTGCTTTGCAGGAATTCCGCGTAATCATACCCTTCGTAATCCATGGCCTCAATTGCATAACCGCCGCCAGGACAAATCACCACAGCAGCACCGGTATTTTTGTCTTTTTCAGGAAGATAGATTGTCAGCGTTGCAATGGATACAAACCGGACCATCTTACCATTGAAAGTCTCCTCAGGCTGAGGACATTCGTTATTCCCGGGAGCACCATTTGGCCACAGATTCATAACTTTCTGCGCTACTACCAATTGCTGTAAGGCAAATGTTAAAAGAAAAAGAATGATTTTTCGTTTCATTTCGTTGGAATATTAATACTTCTTTGGGATAAAAGTAGAAAATATCAGCTCTAATTTTACCTTTGCTTATTTATTTTGAGGGAAGAATATCATTTTTTTCATTTATTTTTGTTTGCATGAGTTTAAATCTGCTTTGGGAAGGTTTTGTGATCGGCATTGCTGTTTCGGTTCCACTTGGACCGCTGGGTATGCTTTGTATTAAGCGAACTGTCAATAAGAACTGGAGATCAGGGTTTTCATCAGGTTTAGGGATTGCAGCATCGGATACTATTTATGCAATTGTTGCCGGATTTAGTCTTACTATTATCATAAATTTTATTACCAGCTACGAAATCTATTTCAAAATACTTGGAGCTACGATGGTAATTTTACTTGGGCTCTATATCTTCCTGTCTAATCCCGCAAAAGAAATTCAAAAATTCAAACAAAAGGGGACCTCCTATTTGCAGGATTTCTTTACAGCTTTTCTGCTTACCTTTTCAAATCCATTGTCTGTATTCATTTTTATCGCAATTTTTACAAGTTATAGTCTTGTTCTTCAATTATCCCTGCTCCTTGAAGCTATGTTAATTGTCGGAGGGATATTTGCTGGTAGCGCTTCCTGGTGGTTTGTACTCACCAGTCTTGCTTATCTTTTCAAACACAAGCTGACAATAAGTACCTTGTGGTGGGCTAACAAGATCATTGGGCTAAGTGTAATCTTTATTGCAATCGGGTTGTTTATATTTTTGTTGTTGAAATAAGAAGCAATAAGACAATTATCCCAGGTTCTATTTTAATAGCTGAAAAGATTAATAAGTTCAGCCGATAATAAGTGAGATTGAACTTATAAATATGGGTAAGAACCAGCAAATCAAGAATGTCCACCAACAATGATGCGCATAATCTTAATATTAAGCACAACAAAACGCCAAGCCTGCCAAAGCAGATTTCTACGCCAGAAACGGGTGGATTTTGTAGGTAAGGGTGGATACGATTCATCGTAATAACCGCGTACAATATTTTTAGCCATTGTAGTTTATGATAAAGTGAATAGAAATGAACTGGTTTATTCAGGAATTAGCCACCAGAAAGGATAGCCTTTTGCTTTATGAATAAACATATTGTGCAGAAATATTTTGATCCAATGACCAGCCAATCCGGCTTCGCCAACAGTATAGTTAAGGTCTCTGCCCCATAGCGGATATTTCTCCCAATCCGGAACAATCGGGTAAACTGTCATCGTAGCTGCATTGCCTTTTATCATACCATATCCGGCAGACACAACACATGCTGCGCCCATTTTACCCATAGATGCTTTATGTTTGAAATCAGTTCGTCCGGTTTTAATTTGGTCAACGATATTCAATGCCACGATTTTACCAATAACTCCTGAAGGCATTCCTGTCCGCGGTGGAGCCGGGGTGATCAGCGTTCCATTCGGGCTTTTCATGGGTTTGGAAATCTGGTGTGGAGGCGCAAATGCAATGCCGGTGGCAAAAATGTTCGGGAATGCCGGGTTTTGATAAGTCGAAGGCCAATCCGCTACTGACCAGTCTTCAAAAGACTTTGCTGAATAGTCTGCATCTACTTTCATAAAACCGCCGGGTGCAAATAATTGGGATGTGATGTCCTCACCATCTTTTTTGTATGCTTTTAATCCGACACCTGTAAAGGCAGGAATAAGCATGGCAAAATCGAATTCCGCGGTTTTCATTTCACCGCTGAGGGTTTCGTAATATGCTATTCCCTCTCCAACCTTAGTTACACCAGCCCGCTTGATCCAGCGAATACCGTATTCAGCAAATATGGATTCACTGAAGACTTTGGTAGGAATTACATAGCCACCTCGTTTAATAAATGCACCACCCATCCCAAAGTCGCCCAATTCGTATTCATTGGAAATCCAGGTAATCTCGGCCTTATCCTGAAGGCCACGAGCTTTGATCTGATGGGCCACATTGAGAGCGTATTCAAAAGCTGCACCCTGGCAGGTTGCTCCCGGATGACCAGTGCCAATGAGGAAGCGAAGTTTCTCGCCTTTCGCCATTCGGGCAAAGCAAGTCTTCAGGGATTCCCAGGTTGCCACAGCATGATCGCATGAACAAACTGAATGAGTGAACTTATTTGGTCCAAGTCCTTCGGTGGCAGCAAAATTAAGTTTGGGACCGGTCGCATTAACGAGGTAGTCGTAATCAACATTTTCTTTTTCTCCCTGACGTGTTTTGTCGGTATACTCAATACTTACAAAAGGACGCTCCAGACCATTTCCACCTTCCGGAAAAATAGATGTAGCCTTGGCCTGCTTAAAATCAATTTTCCAGCGATCATACACAGGTTTTAGTTTGAACCGAACCTGATCAATAGTCATTTTCCCGACACCAACCCAAATGTTTGAAGGAATCCATTGGTAATACTCGGCCGGACTTACAACAACAACCTGATGTTTCGGTCCGAGTTTCTTCTTAAGAAATGCAGCAGCTGTATGACCTGAGATTCCGGCTCCCAAAACGATAACTTTTGCCATAAAATAAATTTTAGAAGTGTTCTGATGCTTAAAATTTAATAAGGAGAAACCTATTTAACTTGCTCTAAAGTTAAAAATAATGAACTTATTTATCTTAATTATTACTTCATTTTTTAACCTGAATTCATAATCCGCAAAATAGCGAGTTTAATAATGTTTTCAGCCTTCCAGTTTGAAAAATTACTTGCAAAGATAGGTTCTCATTTGCTTTTTGCATAGGCTATTGGGTATGATGTTCATTTTTCAGGTCTGTTTCTGTCTTAAATTTTGTATTTTTATTCATTTTATTATTGCTAATTGTTTTGCATTAGGACATTCAGAAAATATTCATTTGACCGTTTCAATTGTAACCGAGCCTAAGAGGCCGGAAGGCACAAGCTCATAGTTAGCTTTCCAGAAAAGTCGTGCTGAAACGTTTGTGCTGCGTATAGCCCCTGGTTGTTCATCACCGATAAGCTGGTTCCACCATTGATTAATAATTTCAATTTCAAGCTTGTTCTCTCCTTCAACCAGTAAGCCGGACACATTAACTCTGTAAGGATAGCACCACAAAGTGCTGACTTCTTTGTCATTGAGCCGGATTTTTGCTAACGATTCTACTTTCCCCAGATTGATATACCATTCGCCAGGCAATTTCCCTCTAAAATTAAAATTGATGGTATAGGTGGCTTTGCCGCAGAAGTATTTGATTTCTTTTTCTTTGAAAGTTGTCCAATCTGCCGGCTTGTCAATTGTTTTATTGAAAAGAGGATTGATGCTACTGGCAAATGCAATGTTCCACTTGCCTGATATGGCTTGCTCTTCCGTAAAATCCGGAAAATTTTTTTTGTTCGTATCCAAAGGTTGGGCAGGTTTCCGAAATATGATAAAACATGAACCTGCTTGTGAAAACTCGAGAGGGATAATAGTCCTTCCGTTTTTAACCATGTACTGGTTAAGTTTTCTTCTTTCACCTGTAACTGCATCCCAAAGTTCGGGTTGTTTATTTGCTATTTTAAAAGAAATTTCGGCCTGACGGTGCTCATTTTTTTGATTAGCAATGAAGTAAATATCAGAGTCAGTCTCTTTTCGGTGTGTAAAAACAAAGTCAGATGGCATTTCAACATCAGGAGTCAAATCAATTATGGTGAATAAATCGGCGAGGCTCATGCCGAAAAATACTTTTCCTTTTCCACGATCATGGCACAAAATATTTTTCCCGTCTATGTCTCCCCAAAGACGGTTTGTAATGTTCCGAACGCTATCGTCGCATTCGGGAAAGCCTTTTAAACCGGGAGATTTCAGTTGACGGGGACCATAAACGATCAATCCGCCCTTTACAAGCTCCTCAAGTTTATAAAGTAATTCAGGGCGCATGGTACTGTTATCAGGCAATATTAACAACCTGTATGATGCTCCTGAAGGTAAAACCAGACGACCCTTTTCTACCTTCGCGATATTGATCAGTGCATCCCAATTAATAAAATCCAAATCAAAACCTCGCGGAACAGGATAAGCCAATGTCGGTTTATCGCAAGGCACATTGTCTCCTATATAAAAGGCTATTTCGGTTTGACGCTGGCCTCTCTGAAGCAAAGCAGAGGAACGTTTAATGTAATCAATATATGTCTTTGCATCCTGAAACCAGTTGTTGTTTCTATTGAATTCAGTACCGTACCAGGTGTTCATTCCCGGCTTTTTATCGTTTGGCTGATGGACATAAACATGAAAAGTAAAATGATTTATTCCCTGAGAAAAAGCCCAGTCGCCAAGTATTTTTAAATTGCACGGAAGCATCCTGTAAAGGAAGTTTCCCGATGATGTGAAGGACTCGGCAGATACAATATTGCGGCCATAAATATTACCTACAGATGAGGCAGCCCGGCAATTGGAAAAGTCAGCTCCTGGCTTTTCAGTCATCCAAAATTCACCGGCCGGCACATCAGTAAATTTACCATAATTAAAGAATTCTCCTGGAAAACCGTGACCTGCATATGGCTCATGCCATAGGGTTAAACCATTTTCCCGGCATTTTTCCTGAATGGCACCAGGAAAGTTTTCCGGCATCAGATCGGCAACTAATCGGCGCAGATCCCACAAGAACCTGTCTGATTGTTCTCTGCTTTCAACGATATGGCCTGTTAAAACAGGCGTCCAGGGTAACGGATCATAACCATAAGCAGTTTTAAATTTATGGTCAAATCCGTCAGTCCAGTTTGCGGAGCCTTGTTCATAACTGTCAAGCACAATTTTGGTCAGTGTTTTTCGCTTTTCAGGTGGAATATGTTTCAGTATCCGACCTATATAAGCATCAAAACTTGCCTGTATGGCTGCTTTGCTCATAATATCTGCTGCAAAGCCTCTCACTTCATCAGAGGGTACCGGATGAGTCTGTACTCCTGTCTGGTTCATACCTGAATGCTGAATAATCCAATCTCCCGTTGGTACCTCCCAGGTTAACTTACCACTTACATCTGCATTTGAGGTAATATTATGCAAATTGTCTATTTTTACTGCATACCCGGGTTCCTCAGATAAAATGGCTGTTTTGGTGCTTGTTTCATAGTCTGCCTTATTGGCCAGCTGTTTTTCAGCATAGTTGTTTAACCTGGCTGCTCCCCAAAGTTTTATCTCGGAAATACGACCCTTTTCTTCCGTTTTTGCGGTGCCAGGAGATAAAGGCTGAGTAGTTCCTGTTCCGTTTTCATTTTCGCTTAATGTGAGCCTGAATTTTCTGGCACTGACGGCAGGGAAAGATTCTGCAACAGGGGCAAAAGGAATGAACCCTGCGGCTATTATTCTTGAATCGTTACGCAAAATCCTACGGGTTAAAATTTTTGACCATTCACCCTTTTCGTTAAGATACTCCAGTTTACACCAAACATTAATTGGCACTTCGGCTGGGACAATTTCAAGAGAACGAATTGTAAACAAATTATTTACAACCAATTCTATGGTTACAGGTAAAGTATAGACAGAGGCTTTGGTTGCTTCATTGCCGTCAAACATCGCTTCAAGTCCTTTTATTTTTGGTATGGACGATACAATGGGTTGTTTGGCAGAAATTAATTCTGTATTGCCCTTAGGTTCAGGAAATGCCAGTACAGCCACCTGCTGAAACTTAAAAGTCGATTTATCTATTTCATATTCAAATGACAGGGAGGATTGGCGAATACGTTCTTTTGATTCGTAACCGGGTAACTGCATGACCAATTTCTGAGGACCTTTAACGTGATATTCGTGTACATCCAAATAACGCATCGCCTGTTCCGGCTTTACCCAGGCACCACCAGTTCCGCTCCAACCCGGCGAATTGAAGAGGTTAACTTCAATTCCCAAACGTGCAGCCTCTTCCATAGCAAAAGTTAAACAGTCCCACCATTCGTTGCCAAAAATGGGCACATTCCCCCTGGGGGAGTCTCTGTACTCAACCTGTGCGATATTTACTCCTCCTATCCCGACTTTGGCCATTGCCTGAAGATCTTTCCTGATACCTTCCTTCGAAATATTGTTGCTTACCCAATACCAATAAACAAATGGTTTGGTTGAAACGGGAGGTTTATCGAAAATTTCAGCTAAAGAAGGCGCCTTAATAACCTGCTTTTTATTTTGTCCCCAAAGTGCTGTTAACAAAAACAATAAGAAAAAGCCCACCAACAATAGTCTCCTTCTTGTTTTCAGGTTTTCAGTTGTTTTATACATTGGTGAAAATTATAATAGTCTGCTAAATTAGGCTTTAATTTTGTTTTTATGTTCCGGATTTTTTTGTCTTTTAATGGGCTCTGACAATTTTATCCAAAACAAAAGTGCAAAGATTGACTCTGTGTCGCAATCTTTGTATATGACCATTTCTTAATGATATTTTGGTATTATCTTACTAATATTGAGCCTTTTAATAAAAATTCTTTTGATTTGATACCTACAAAACGGTTTATTTCGATGCCGTTTTTAAGTATTATCAGGGTTGGAATACTCCTGACCTTAAACTTTTGAGCCAGCGACTGGTATTGCTGGATATCAACTTTTCCAACATGAGAGTTACCGGTTAATTCGGACGCTACATCGTTTAAAACAGGTGCCATCATACGACAGGGGGCGCACCAACTGGCCCAAAAATCGACCAATAACACTTTATTTTTCGTCTGCTGCTGAAAATTCTTGTCAGTGAGCGTCAATACTTTCGCATGGTCAGCGACCATGGGAGTATTTTTTATTTTCGACATCACAATAAAACGGAAAACGAAAAAAATAGCTATTAAAACTCCGATTACGATCAATGTTGTTTGCATATTACGCGGCTATTAGTTTTTTACTTTTTGTTTTTATTTCATGAAGATAACTGGAAGCAGCCAGAGCTGCGATAGTTCCATCGCCAACTGCAGTTGTCACCTGCCGGAAACGTTTTGCTGTGCTGTCGCCGGCTGCAAATACCCCTTCAATATTGGTTGACATATCCGGTTTTACTACAATTTCGCCCCATCTGTTCAATTCCACCTTGTCAATAAGGAATTCAGTATTGGGTATATATCCAATGAAAACGAATACTCCATCAGTTTTAAAATGGGTTATTTCTCCCGTTATTATGTTTTTGATATCCACACTTTTGAGGCTTTCATCACCGTAAAATGCTGTGATGGATGATTCCATTACAAAACTTATTTTTGGGTGATTTTTTGCTTCCTCAATTGCATGTTCGAAGGCCTGGAAATGGTCGAACTGATGCACGATCGTCACTTTGCTGGCATATTTGGTCAGTGCAACAGCTTCTTCGAGTGCTGAATTGCCGCCACCAACCACCACAATTTCCTTGTTGGTAAAGAAATCACCATCACAGGTCGCACAATAAGAAATACCTCTGCCTTTAAGGTTGTCTTCACCCGGTACACCCAATATACGCGACCGTCCGCCAGGAGTGAGAATAATACTTCCAGAAGTGAAGGTTTCGCCTTCGGTCAATGTTACCCTTTTTACCCTGCCATCCAGTTCAAAGCTTATAATTGAAGTGTTCGATTTAATATCGCAGCCGAAAGATTTTGCCTGTTTTTTCATAATGTTTGAAAGCTGGTACCCGCTGATATTTTCTACCCCGGGATAGTTGGCTATCTCATGAGTAAGCGCCATCTGTCCGCCTATTGTTCCTTCACTGACAATTAGTGTCCGCAGCCTTGCCCTCGACAGGTAGATGCCTGCCGTCAGTCCGGCAGGCCCAGCACCTATCACAATAGAATCATAATGGTTGTTTGCGTTCATGGCATTAAACACTTACGGTTACCGCAAATTCTTTATCCAGTATCGCTTTCACCTGAGCTTTTGTCTGAATACTCGAAGTGGCTTTTACTACTTTTCCTTCTTTGTAATAAATCGTAAAGGGTATTCCCATAAATCCGCGTACTTCGGGTAAATTACGGATAACATGCGATTCAGGATTGTCGAATTCCAGGTCAAAGAATTTAACATGTCTGTATTCATCTTCCAACTCTTCGGCAATTCCATAAACAGGGATACACATTGGTCCCATCCGGCCACATATTACCATTACGTTTTCATTTTCGCTGATTATCCTTACGTGGTCAGCGGCCGTTTCGATGTGTTTTAAATTTGTGTACAACATGACTTTATTTGTTTTAATTTCATAATACAAAGTTAGAAGGTGAAACTCCGTTAATAAAGTTTTTTCCTCTATAGCACGACAACTCCCGGATTGAATTAGGACAACTTTTTAGTTGAATTAAACTAACTTTGCTCATTAATTGAATTTAAGTGTATGAAAACCATACTTGAAACTGATAACGATTTCATTTGCGACATACAGGCACCATGCTTTCAGATGCTTTCGCCTGAAGAGGTGGAGCTTGTAAGGGGAAGTAAAACACAGGTGCTTTTCCGGAAAGGTGATAATCTAACCAAACAGGGGGCCTTTGCTTCGTATGTTTTATTCATAATCAGTGGTTTAGTACGGCAATATGTGGAAGGTGACAGTACAAAAAGCTACAACCTGCGAATTATCAGGCCAGGCGAATTTGTTGGTCTTTCAGCAGTATTCATGAAAAACATATTTAATTATTCATCAATTGCCCTTACCGATTGTCAGGTATTTCTGGTAGAAAAGGATGCTCTTGCCAAAGTAGTAAAGCAAAACGGATTGTTTGGTTTTACTATGATTACCCGCTACTGCGAACAAAATGCAAACCTGTTCGATACCTTGAGAACAGTTATATACAAACAAATGAACGGTCGCCTTGCCCGGACATTGCTATATATTGATGGTTTTAAGACTGAAAACCCAAATATTTTTCAACTTATGTCTCGTAAAGACATTGCAGACTTTGCCGGAATTTCTACCGAGAGTACCGTAAAATTATTGAAAAGTTTTGAGAAGGATGGATTGATCGGACTGAATGAAAAAGATATTTTAGTTGTTAATCACAAAGGACTACTCGAATTAAGCAAGAAAGGATAAATTCAGTTACCTTTTTAAAAAGTGGCAAATTGACTGACAACGAAATAATCCGGGAAATAGTACAGGGTGAGCGGAATATGTACCGTAAACTTGTAGAACGATACCAGCCCATGGTATTTCGCACCTGTATGGGCTTTTTGCATAATAAAGATGATGCCGACGACCTTACCCAGAATGTTTTTATTCAGGCTTACCAGACATTAACGGGTTTTAAACACGATGCCTCCTTTTCGACATGGATTTACCGGATTGCCGTAAATGCTTCTCTTAATAAAATACGAAAATCTTCAAAAAACCTTTTAATACAAAGACTTGAAACAGTGTTTGGAGTTGAAAAAAGTAAAGAGTTTTCCTTTGCCATACCTGATTCTGATAACCCTGAAAATATTTTAATTCTTAATGAGCACAGGGAATGGGTGCAGAAAGCCCTGAACACTCTGCCAGAAAACCAGCGTACAGCCATAGTACTTAGTAAATATGACGATTTGTCGCAAAAAGCAATTGCAGAGATAATGAATTTAACTGAAGGTGCTGTTGAATCCCTGATACAAAGGGCTAAAGCCAATCTTAGGGAAAAATTATCGTCCATTCAGAAAAAAAAGAAAAAATAACCGCAGGAAAAATATAAGTTTTGTTTCTAACCATTAAAGTCAATTAAAATGAACTGTCAATTATGCCAAAAAGAATCAGGTGCGTACCGCGAGGGCAAATTGCCCGAAGGTATCAGAATTCAGGTTGAGAACCACCTGGGGGATTGTAAAGAATGTGCTGAAAGTTATCATCTGTTAAACCTTTCAGACCAGGTAATGGAAGAAGAAAAGCGTTTGCAGCCGAATCCGTTTCTTGTCACCCGGATTATGGCCGGTATTGAAGAACTGGAGCAAAATCGTGAAATTCATCTTCACATCCCGGTTTATCTGAAAGTGTTAAAACCCGTATTAATTAGTGTTTCGGTTGCAGCGGCTATATTTATTGGAGTTATGGTTGGCAATATTTATCTGCCAGCTCACCCTGCTAACAGTCTGCCTGTTGAAATGGTGTACATGAACGATGCAGCCCTTGAATCGGTTGAACTGTTTTCCCAATTATAATTTTTGTAAGATGAAAACAGAAAATAAAATTACGTTGATGGTTTGGGCAATTGTGATTCTTGCTTTAATGAATATTTCGACAATTGCAACCATTATGTATGAAAATTATCAGTCGGTTAAGACAGTTGCCACATCAGTTTCTGACCGGAAACAATTAGAGGTTGATTCTGAAAAGTTCACCGGCCGTTATTTCCGCGACCAGTTGAACCTAAGTAGTGAACAAATGGACAAATTCAAGGAGTTTAACCCTGTTTTCAGGCCAAAAGCGAGGTATATTACGATTGAATTAGCCGAAAAACGGAAACAAATGCTCATTGAAATGTCTGCATTGAATAGTGACACCGCAAGGTTAAATGCCTTTTCCGATTCAATCGGTCAGTTGCACAGCAACCTGAAGAAGATCACTTACAGGTATTATATGGAGATTAAAAGCATTTGCAATCAGGAACAACAAAAAAAGCTTGAACAAATATTTGGTGAAATGTTTACCAACGATTCACAGCTTGGATACCCTGGCAAAGGTGGACCAAGAGGATGGCAGCAAGGCAGAAGATTTAATAATTGACTTAATATTTATAATTTATAATTTTAGAAACATGAAAACAAAACTTTTTTTAACAGGTTTAGCCTTAATGGCAGTAACTACATTTTTAAGCGCACAGAATCCGGCAGGTTGCCGGGGAAACGGCAATGGCCGGTGTAACGGAAACGGTAAATGCCCGACATATGTAGATGCAAATAAAGACGGAGTATGCGACAACAACAAAAATGGCACTGCTAATTCTACGTGTAACAAAGGAAACGGGAATGGCAAATGTGATCGTAGTGGCATGGGACAAGGTCAGGGTATGGGTAAAGGAAAGAACTTTGTTGACGCCAATAATAACGGGATCTGCGACACCTACGAAGCCCGTACAAAAAAATAGTTCTTCCTTCCATTTAAGGTACATTGAAAGTACAAATCGCCGAAATCTTAATAGTTCTATATTATTAAATATCAATAGTTTGAAAATATTTTCAAATTGTTGGTGCCGATACCTTTGCCCAATTTACAGTAATTTAAAAAGCAATTAAACATTATTATCATGAAAACAAATATTTTTTTTTCGTTAGTATTATTAATGGGTGTCCATTCATTAACAAGTTCATGTTCAAAGGAAATCTCAGGAATAGATGAAGTAGCGGCTTCAGATCAAACATTAGCATCCACAATTCAAATAGATGCAGATTTAAAAAGTGCAAACCTGTTAGTTCCGTGCATATTAACAGGTACGATACCAGATGTGCCGGTTAAGGTCTGCGTAATTTCCGGGACAGCAACTGATTCAGAATCAACGGGTCTGCTTTTCATGCGTGAAGAGGAAAAAATGGCCCGTGATGTATATGCCTACCTGTATACCAAATACAATTTACCCGTTTTTGGTAATATCACTAAAAGCGAGAATGCACATATGTTAGCTGTGCTGAGGCTTATTACGGCATTCAAAATTACAGATAACAGCAATAACAATCCAGGTGAATTTACCAATACGCATATCAGGGATCTGTATCAGCAGTTGATATCAATGGGAAATATTTCCTTAACAGATGCTCTGAAAGTTGGCACATTAATTGAACAAACCGACATTAGTGACCTGAGAAAAGAGCTCCTGTCTGTAACAAATACTTCAGTTAAAACTGTATATACCAACTTGATGGCAGGTTCAAATGCGCACCTGAAAGCATTTTCGTGGAACCTGAAGATCAGAGGAGTCGTGTATCCATTATAAGTTAAGTAAAAAGGGCATAGTTTCAGAAAACCGACGATATCTAAAAAGTCTAAAAAAGTGCTTTGTAGCTCTGTGCCTGCTCTGGGTAGCTCTGTGATACAATTAGTTACACAAAGAATCACAGAGGATTCACAGAGAGCCACAGAGTTTTTGGACAGCCTCAGGGTATTTTAACCAACTTTATATTGTAATTTTATTTTGAAAAGGAGATTTTTTTGGAATAATTTTGTGAGTTTTTCACTTGTTTGGTCTTTCTTAATCATTCTCATTTCGGGAATCGTACGATACATCGCACCTCCGGGCCGGGTCTCAAATTGGACAAGCTGGATGTTGTTTGGGTTTTCAAAAGCGGGCTGGCAGGCTATTCATACCATTTTTTCCTTAACGTTTGTTTTACTCTCAGTTTTTCATTTGATCGTATTCAACTGGAAAGTATTTTGGTTCTACCTGGTGACAAAAACAGCCAAGGGGTTAAATAAACAAAAAGAACTACCTGTCTCGATAGCTTTAATTATTGTAGTTTTTTTTGGCACCTACTTTAATAAACAACCGTTTAAGGCAGTAATTGATTTTGGTGAGTGGACGACTGAGAGCTGGGAAGTAAAGGAGGAGATGGCACCTATACCACATGCTGAATTATCAACAATTAAAGAATTATCAGGCAGATATATTCCAATGTCAGCAGATAGTATTTTATTGCTGATCAATGGGAAAGGGTTAAACGCCGACAACAGAGGACAAACAATTCAAAAAATCAGCGAATTGAATAACATTACGCCGGCCAAATTATATTCTTTTATAACTCCTGCAAATAAAACTTGAGTAAATTTATCCACTCATATTCCTCAGATGCAGGGATTGGGCAGGAAGACGATCAATGTAATTGCTAATGAGCGTGGTATCGATGTAAATGATTTAATAGAAGTCCTGAGGTAAAGCAATATTAAAGCAAACCCGGATGATATGATTAGAACAGTTGCGGAAAATGCCGGTAAAACGCCATTAGAGATTTGGGAGATAATCGCTAATTGATTTACCAAAACTCACACAACAGTTTTTGAACATAAAAAATAGTTAATAAATGAAAATAACAGATGAAGTAAGAATAAGCGACAATGGATTTGTATTCAATTCGAAGACAGGTGATTCATTTAATGTGAACCCGACAGGGCTTGAATTGACAAAATTAATTGCTCAGGGTCATGATTTTGATGCCATCAGGGACATTTTTCTCAATAAGTATGATTTGGATGACCTGACATTTGAAAAAGACTTTTACGATTTCTGCGCACTGATCAAACACCACCAGATCACAGTACAGGAGGATCCACTTGATTTTAAATAAACACATTACGATGTCAAAAATAAAAATAACGATTGCAGTGACCGGTCTTAACAATACTGATAATCCGGGGCCAGGTGTGCCAGTAATCAGGTCGTTAAAAGAATCAACAGAATTCGATGTGAGGATTATTGGTTTGGTTTACGAAACGCTGGAGCCGGGTATTTACATGGAAGGCCTATGTGATAAAATATTCCGGATCCCTTATCCATCGGCAGGATCGGATGAATTGATCTATCGGATTGAGAAGATCCACTTCAATGAAAAAATCGACGTATTGATTCCCAATTTTGATGCTGAATTGTTTTCGTTTATGAAAAATAAAGACAGGCTCCTTCGAAGCGGTGTCCACACTTTTCTTCCGACAATGGAACAATTTCAGGAAAGAGATAAAGATAAACTTCCTGAATATGGTAAAAAATACGGAATAAAAGTACCCGCAAGCATCAATGTTGGCAGCCAGAATCAGATTTCAGAAATCAATGAGAAACTTAAATATCCGGTGATGGTTAAGGGGCAGTTTTATGATGCCTATATAGCCAATAATTTGGAACAAGTTAAACAGATCTTTAACGAAATATCGTCAAAGTGGGGTTTGCCTGTTATAATACAGGAATTTGTAAAAGGTACCGAGGTAAACGTAATTGCTCTTGGTGATGGGTTGGGAAATACCATCGCAGCAGTTCCAATGCGAAAACAATACATTACCGACAAAGGAAAAGCCTGGGGCGGAATCACATTATCTGATGATAAAATGCTCGAAATTACGCGGGGCCTCATCAGACAGACAAAGTGGAAAGGTGGAATGGAACTTGAACTGATCAAAACGGTAAGTGGTGAATATTATCTTATAGAAATAAATCCCCGTATTCCGGCATGGGTTTACCTCGCTGTTGGGGCTGGACAAAATATTCCTGAAGCCCTGGTAAAACTTGCATTAGGACACGAAGTAGCCCCAATGGTAGCTTACAAGGCAGGACAAATGTTTGTGCGTTATTCTTACGATATCCTGGTTGACCTCAAAAAGTTTGAAACAATTGCAATGAACGGAGAAATTTAAATTAATTAAAGTCATGGAAAAAATTAAATATGTAAAGCCAGGGATGAGCAAGATCAATGCTGGTATGCCAAGTAAATTCGGATTGCCGGTGAAACAAAAAATAATTTCAGAAATAGACGGGATTAAAGTTTCTGAATTAATGGAAGAATATGGATCGCCCCTTTTCGTGTTTTCAGAAAAAACCATCCGGGATGTGTATAGTGAAGCAAAAAGGGCATTTGAAACCCGCTACCCCAAAGTGCAGTTTGCCTGGTCGTATAAAACCAATTACCTCGATGCGGTTTGCAGTATCTACCACGACGAAGGTTCATGGGCTGAAGTTGTTTCAGGATTTGAATTCGAAAAAGCCCTTTCAAACGGGGTGGACGGTTCACAAATTTTGTTTAACGGACCTGAAAAATCGAAAGATGATTTAATCATGGCAATCGAAAACAATGCATGTATCCACATTGACCATTTCGACGAGCTATATCTTCTGATCGAAATAACCCGGAAATTACAGAAAAGGGCAAGGGTAGCAATCCGTGTAAACCTGGATGCAGGAATATATCCAATATGGGACCGTTTTGGATTTAATTACGAAAATGGTGAGGCATGGAATGCCATCAACCGGATTATGCTGGCCGAAAGCCTCGAACTGATTGGTTTGCACACGCATATCGGGACCTACATCATGGCGCAATCTGCTTACGGAATAGCTGCATCCAAACTAGCCAACCTGTACATGGCCATTCACCGAAAATTCGATTACTGGTTAAAATACATCGATTTAGGCGGTGGTTTTGCTTCAAAAAACACACTCAAAGGCACCTATATGCCGGGTAACGAAACCTGTCCGTTGTTCGACGATTATGCCGAAGCCATTTCAAATGCGCTGATTTCTTCTGAAATTCCTCACGAAAATTTACCGGTATTGTTTCTTGAAACCGGACGCGCATTAATCGACGATGCGGGCTATTTGCTCACCACGGTCATTGCAAACAAACGGCTAAATAACGGAAGGCGTTCGATGGTAATTGATGCCGGGGTTAATTTGTTGTTTACTTCATTCTGGTATAATCTGGGAGTTTATCCTACCCGCGAACTGGAACATGCCGAAGAATCAACTATTTACGGACCATTGTGTATGAACATCGATGTCATCCGCGACGCCATTGTTTTTCCACAGGTTAAAACCGGCGAGCAGTTGGTTATTGAACGGGTTGGCGCTTACAACATTACGCAATCGATGCAATTTATTACCTATCGTCCAAATGTGGTATTGATTGACAACAACGGCAAAACACAGATCATCCGGAAAAAAGAAAGCCTGGAAACATTCAAAAACTGCGAGATAAATCCCAAAAGGAATTAATCAAAAACCTGAATACAATGTTTTTAAAAACCTTATTTTTAAAGAAAAAACCTCAGTAGAAAGGAAATAACTAATAGAACCAAACCTTATTACCTTATTTATGAAAGTTGAATACATCAATCCAAATAAGGGAATAAGGTTGAAGGTTATGAGCGTGGATTTCTACTGAGGTTGCCATTTAAAATAAGGTTTAAAGAAAAGGCGATCAATGTAATTTGGATACGGGATATATAAAAAGATTTGTATTAAGAGTATGGATAAAACCAAGAATATAATTGGCAAGGAAATCCTGTTTTCTGTTTTAAACAGTTATTCGCAGGTATTTTTTTCCACATCCAAAGTATTGGCTGCTTTTTTGGTGCTCATCAGTTTTTTTGACTATGGTGCCGGAATTGGTGGTTTGATTGCCGTTGCCGTTGCAAATTTGCTGGCCTATTATTTGGGATACAATACCTATTTCCTGAAATCGGGTTTATACGGTTTTAACAGCTTGCTGGTTGGATTGGGAGTTGGTTTGGCCTTCCAGCCTTCGGTCGAATTATATGTACTGGTTGCCATTTCGGCTATTACCTGTTTCTTCCTGACCATTGTTTTTCAGGGAGTTATCGGAAAATATGGTTTGCCCTTTTTAAGTATCCCGTTTCTGGTCACCATCTGGATTATTGGTTTATCGGGCGGAGAACTTACCGCGCTGAACATTAGCGAAAGAGGAATTTACACCTACAACGAACTTTTCGGAATGGGTGGGCATACCATGGTGCGATTGTACAACTGGCTCGAAGCCCTGGTGGATTCCTCATTCATCCGGATCTATTTTTATTCGCTTGGAGCCATCTTTTTTCAGAAAGGGCTGCTTGCGGGAATCATTATTTCTTTCGGATTGCTGATTTATTCGCGCATTACTTTTGTGCTTTCCATTCTGGGTTACTCCGTTTCGTACCTGTTTTATATTCTGGTGGGTATCGAATTTAATTCATTGAGCTACACGTTTATCGGCTTCAATTATATCCTGACGGCTGTTGCACTCGGTGGCTATTATTTAATTCCGGGGCGCACAAGTTATGCCTGGATCATCATTCTGCTGCCTTCCGTCGTGTTGATCACCATCAGCACCCAGCACCTTTTTCAGGTTTTTCATATTTCGCCCTATTCACTGCCGTTTAACATGGTTGTGCTGATGTTTCTCTACGCCTTGAAACTTCGGGAAAAACGGCCCGGTGGATTGCTTGAAACTCCGGTTCAGTTGGGCAATCCGGAGAAAAACCTGTATTTACAATCGGGCAACCTGAAACGTTTTCCGGCCGGGTATCCTGTAGCCGCTTCACTGCCATTTTTTGGCGAATGGGAAGTGAGCCAAGGGCACAACGGCGAACACACGCACAAAGGTGCCTGGCGAAATGCCTGGGACTTTATTATCACCGATAAAAATGGCCAGCAATTTAAAGGAACCGGCGATTTTCCGGAGGATTATTTCTGCTTTGGAAAGGCGATAACCGCTCCATTCAACGGAACAGTCATGGAGGTAATCAACTCGATACCGGATAACATTATCGGCGATGTGGATACCAAAAACAACTGGGGAAACACCGTGATCATTGAACACAGCCATGGTATTTATTCAAAACTTTCGCATTTAAAATACCATTCGGTTGAAGCAAAGGAAGGCGATCGGGTAAAGCAAGGTCAGTTGTTGGGAAAATGCGGAAACTCGGGCCGTTCGCCATATCCACACCTGCATTTTCAGTTTCAGCCTACACCTTACATTGGCTCGCCAACGCTCGATTATCCACTGGGGCATTATCTTTTAAAAGGTGAGAAATACACGTTCGAAACATTTTCGTTTCCACAAAAAGGACAGGTGGTTGCCAATCCGGTAAAAAATGAACAGTTGGCCAAAGTGTTGCATTTTATTCCGGGGCAAAAGATTTCAGGAGAATTTAAGATAGAAAATGTAAAAACCGGTGTCATCCAAAAAGAAGACAATTTCAACTGGAAAGTGAATACCGATGTGTTTAATTCAACTTACCTTGAAAGTGAGGAAGACGGTTCGCTGGCTTACTTGTACAACAATGGGAACCTGCACTATTTCACTAATTTCACCGGGAAGAAAGAAACCCCTTTGTACTGGTTTTTCCTGTCAATATTCAAAGTTCCGCTGGGGTTTTTACCCAACAGCAGTATTCGCGACCAGGTTCCGGTCAATATGATGTTCGGTGGCATGCTGAAATTCCTTCAGGATTTTATTGCCCCTCTGTATTTATTCCTGAAGGTGGATTACACCCTCGAAATCAAAAAATCGGGCGACATCCTTTCGTCGGGCGATCTGAAAATGGTTTCGGGAATCACTAAAAGAATTGCCGGAAGGGAAACAGAAAAATATGATTTCACAATTATTATCAAAGAAAGCGGGGTTTTTGAAATTGAAATCCTCGCAAACGATTTAAAAATTCAGATGACATGTCGAAACGAATAGTATTAATGAGCCTTCTAATCGTTTTTCTGACTGCTGTTCAGGCACAGGAGAAATTGAATTTCGCGGTCGTTGATCAGCGATCGTACGCGCTTTTTCAGGAAAAAAAATGGCCCGAATTGATTCAGTTCTCCGAAGAAGCTCGGAAACAGGGGATTGATTTTTTCTACCTTCAGCTACGGACCGGAATTGCCTGGTACAATCAGGGGAAATACAGAAATGCAGCGCCCTGGTTTTTGAAAGCTTATACAAGCGACAATTCGTTCGATTGGCTTCAGGAATATGTGTATTACAGCCTTGTTTTTAGTGGCAGATCGTTGGAAGCAGTTAAATACGCTCCATATTTCTCGGATGCGCTGAAAAAGAAAATAGGCTTTCAGGAAATTGGTGTTACACGTCTGGCTTATGAGGCCGGTTACAGCTATAATCCCGATTTTGAAAACCTTAAAACAAGGGCATTCAGCACAGAGGTCAATTTGGGAGAGAATTATGGTGAAGGGTATTTCCTTAAAAATTATAATTTCCATTCACTTGATCTGAGTCATCGGGTGGCACCAAATTTTACCCTGAACCATAACCTGACATATATCGGCGTAAACCGCGAAACAGTTGCGGATTGGCCTGGACAAACCAGTTCGCCAACAAGCATCAGTCAATTTCAGTATTTTATTAACCCTGTCTGGGTCATCGGGAAAAAGCTGAACATCTCGCCTTCAATGAATTTGATTTTTGGGAGAGGCGATGTTTATACCGGATGGCTGAACAGCAATTCCTCAAAAACATACAGGTTATCAAAAACAACCTACATTGACGCAGTTTTATCGACATCAATATGGTCGGACTTTGGGAATTTTGCTCCCTGCCTGGAAATAAATGCAGGAAATGTAAACAATTCCAAATTTGTCCAAATGTCTTCATGGATAACCTTTTACCCGCTTTCAAATACAAGGCTTTATTTCACGCCAAAGGTTTATTTCAAATCGGGTACGAATGGTACCGGATGGAATGCGTTCGGAATTTCGGGCGGTGCTACGCTTGGAAAAATTCACCTGAACGGGCAGTACCTTTTTGGCGACATGGAAAACTTTGTCGAATCTGCCGGTTATGTGATCTCCAATTTTCCCGGAAAATCAGACCGTAAGATCATGGGAAGTATTTATTTCCCTATAGGTAAAAAATATCAGTTTGTCCTGAGGTATATCAATCAGAATATCGCCGAGAAATATCAGGTTTATACCGATGGAGTTAAAAGTAATGCATTGGAATATAATTATATAAAACAAACAATAACAGCTGGAATATCATGGGATTTTTAAAAAAGTACACAGGTATTATAATTTTTATGTTAGGATCGAATATGGCATTCTCACAAGTAAATCAGGTTGCTCTAATGGAAGCATTTACGAAAAGTTATGCCTTTGAAAAGAGCGGGGATTTTACAGCTTCCCTCGATCCTCTGAAGAAAGTTTACGACGAGTCTTCTTATGAGCTGAACCTTAGGTTAGGCTGGTTAAATTACAACGCAGGGCTATTTGACCAATCTGTTATTTTTTACAGCCGGGCCCAAAAACTCAAACCATATTCTGAGGAGGCCAGGTTTGGTCTGATCCTGCCGTTATCCGCATTGGGAAAATGGAGCGAAGTGATTAAAATATATGACGCAATCCTCCAAGTAAGCCCAAATAACTCAGTGGCTTTATACCGGCTTGGATTGGTTTATTATGGACGGAAGGATTATAACAAAGCCAATACTCTCTTTACCAAAGTCGTCGATTTGTACCCTTTTGGCTACGACGGGATGTTAATGTTGGGTTGGACTTCTTATTTTCTGGGGAACAACAATCAGGCAAAAGTGCTGTTTAATAAAGTGAACCTGTTCAATCCGGGCGATAAATCAGCTATCGAAGGTCTTGGTTTAATCAAATAATTAATGAAACGATTTCCGTTACCCGATTTACTGAAAGGATTTGCCGTATTTTTAATTATCCCGGTCCATATTCTTGAAACATTTATTGATTATCCCGGAAGGGAGAGTTTATTTGGGAAAATCCTTTTCTTACTGGGAGGGCCAGTTGCTGTACCGGTCTTTATGATGGTAATGGGCTACTTTGTGGCATTGAGCAAAAAAAGTACAGTACAAAATGTTTTCAGAGGTATCTTAATTTTTATAGCTGGCATTATTCTCAATATTGGATTGAATTTAAATCTACTCCTTAAAATATGGACTGAAGGTTTGAAGCTCGACCCACTCCGGGCAATTTTTGGTGTTGACATATTTTATCTGGCAGGACTGAGTATTATTATTCTTGCCGTTTTGAAAACAATAAGGAACGGACAGCAATGGATCGTTTTATCGCTGATTTTGTTTATCAGTGCCACAACTTCATATTTCAACGAAATTCTGATGGTTACTGACCGGAACTACCTCATTCCCTTCATTGGGGGCGGATATTCCTGGTCATATTTCCCGTTGTTCCCATGGTTTACCTATCCGTTGATTGGATTTCTGTTCCAAAAGAGGGAGCTAAATATCAGGAAATTAATTAAGGAAAATAAAATCGCAATGACTGCCATTCTTATTTCTGCCTTTATTTTGGTTGCTTTTTTCTCTCAGTTTGGCTATGAAACAACGATCGACCTAACTAAATATTATCACCATAATTTTGGGTTTATCCTTTGGACATTAGGGGTTGGTATCCTTTGGGTTTTCATAGCCTGGTTTATTGTACTGCATTTTAATGAATTTCCTGTTTTTGTTTTTCTGAGATGGTTGGGAAGAAATATAACGGTGTTTTACATTGTCCAATGGCTGATCATTGGAAACATTGCAACGGCGATTTTTCATACCCAGGATCTTTCCATGTTCGGATACTGGTTTGGACCAATTTTTCTGGCTACCGTCGGAATAACTTTATTATACGAAAGAATTAAACTGATGAATTTTAAAGCGGTCTGATATTTTAACAAAGCTAAAATAGTTAGTACCTACGAATGAGCATAATATTCCCTTTATTACCTTGTTGAATTGCGTGTGTGATCTTAATTTGTCGAAAAATGGAATGATTCCCATGAGAATCATAAATGAAGGTGTAAATACACAAACTGTAGCAATTAAACTTCCTACAACTCCAAAGTGCATATACCCGAAGAATGTTGCGGCAATAATAATGGAGCCTGGAGTTATCTGTCCAAGAATGACGCCGTCCATAAATGTCTTCTCATCGAACCAATGAAATAATTCGACCAGTTCGTGATACATCATGGGCATAGCCGCCAGGCCTCCTCCAAACGAAAAAAGGTCAATTCGTAACAGGATGGTTGCCAGGGTAAAATACTCCCTATTCGCAAAAAACAGGATGGTAGAACAAATTACCACAGCAAGCAACATGATTAAAAAGAACCTAAAAGTTCTTGCCTTTGAAAATTTTCCGAATGGAGTAGAATCTTTTCTTGTTAAACCCAGACCCAACAGTGAAGCTACAAGCAAAACAAGCACCGGGTGTAACTTTTCAGGAATAAACCAGCTGCAATCAATGCAATAATCCAATCGATCGGATTTTCGAAATTCTTTTTGCCGAAAATATAAGCAGCATTGGCCACAATAGCCACAATAACCACTCTCAATCCCCTTAACACTAATTCAACTCCGGCAATGTTTTTGGATTCTTTGTATAGAACAGAAAGGAAAAACATGATGAGAAAAGCTGGTATTCCAAATCCGACGAAACTTACAATTGCTCCCCTGATGCCCCTTAATTTCAAGCCAATATATGCAGCTAACTGCATTACAATAGCACCTGGAATAATCTGGCAAAGGGCAAGGCCTGAATCAAACGTATTTCCATCTAACCATTTTCGTTTATCCACAATATGTTTCCGGATATGTGCGGTCATAGCAAGACCACCAAAGCCGGTTAACCCTATCCAAAAGAAAGAAAGGAACAATTCAAAATAGGATGGATTTTCTTTATGGTTCATACTGAAGTTGTAAAAACTGATTAAAGCGTAGAAATCAACCTCACCCGATATTTATTTCATAACCAGTAAAGTTGTAGAATAAATCCGATTCACAATCACGAATCATCTCCGAATATTTTTCCACACCCGTACAATGGCAAACACCAATCGACTTGGGGTGTATCTGATTGAAATACTGCATGATATACCCATATTGTTCTATAGAGCAATTTTTCATGTGGAAACCTCCAATAATCAATCCTACCGGAAGTGTAAAATGTTCAATTGCAGTCCTGCAAATATTCGTAATCCCGCGGTGCGAACATGCTGTAACGATATTTGTCCGATCATTTTCTTTAAGGGCCAAAAATAACTCGTCGTCAAACTCATCAGGAACAAATTTATTTTCATTTTTTTGATACATTCCTTCAAAATGTGTATCAGTCGAATCTGATATTGGAATGTCGGGCATAATAAAAATATTTTCAGCTATTTCGGTAGGGGCATTGACATAAATAAGTCGGTTTTTGAGTAGCCTTTCGTTTCGCAATGTTCCAATAAAACGATTAGGTCCGTGGTATTTAGGAGTGAAAATATCATTTTTGGCGAAGACTTTAGCCTTGTTGTTTTTTTCGAGAAAAGGATACAATCCTCCGGTATGATCGGAATGTCCGTGTGACAACACCAGACTATCAATATTCTCAATTGCAACACCCAACTTATGTGCATTCTGAAGAAACAATCCGGTTTGCCCGGTATCGAAAAGGATTTTCCGGTTTTCAGTTTCGATGTAGATGGACAAACCATGTTCTGCAACCAATCCTTGTTTATAGACAAGGTTTTCGATCAAAGTTATAATATTCATATCAACAACATTTTAAGGTATTAGGCATTTCTGGTTTTCCTAAATCCAAACCATTTATGCCTTTGTATTTTTCATCCGGATAGTATTCAATTCCAAGCTTATTGAGCAGTGGTTCAACAGCAACCTGATGTACTTGTAAGCCCATGTCCCATGGATTGTAGCCAAGTAATAAACCAGCCAGTTCTTCGTAGGTAAGTACCGGAATTCCGTAACCGTTTTGACCATAGATTTTCCCTTCCATTTCTGAAATCACATACTGCCATCGGTCGAAAAAGAAAGTGCAGCCGGGGCAGTTTGCTATTATTAAGTCTGGATAATACAGTTCCATCGAATCAAATTTTTTCTTGGAATTGCTAACCGAATAGCCCCGATTGGATTTTAGCAGATATTGCCTGAACCCGAAACCGCAACAATGACGGCGTTCAGGGTAGTCGACCTGGGCACCACCCCATTCATCGATAAGTCCGGCCAAAACATAGGGAAATTCAGCACCGCCAATTCCTTTCTCCGGAAAAATCTTGGCATAATGGCACCCGATATGGTCAACTACTTTTAAGGGTTCACCTGTTAGTTGGTTTGTTAATCGGAACTTCGCCTTGGCTGTAATTTTTTTCCGGAATTTATAGATGAGGTCACTAGCGTGAACCAGATTTTTAGGGATTTCAAAAGACATTCCAGTAGCCCGTTTCAGGGCTTCGCGAATTTCCATTTCCTTTTCCGGAAAATGTTCCCATGTTTCGAGCACTTCGGTATAAATTCCAAAAGATGTAACGCATGAACATACGAAATTTTCATATCCGGCTTCGTTCATCAGGGCAAATTGCCGCGCAACAACCGTCATAGTAGTTTCCATCGGAATAATGCCCGAATGATAGGCGATGCCCGTGCAACTGGTTTGCCTTGCATCGTCGTATATATCTTTTCCAAGCTCATCCCTTAGAATTTTCAGGAAAAGATCTTCAGCCGCCGGGAAAAAGTTCTGACGGATGCAACTGCGGACAAAGTAATAATGATCATCGGCTATCTCTTTTTGATACGCTTCCCACATTGGATTTTTACCATTTTTCATATCATGTATGCGTTACAGAGAGCTCCATTTTACAGAACTGACTGAATTGTCATTTTATCCCAAAAGGTATTTTTAGGGTTAATGCTAAATTCCGGCCGGGATTGAATAAGTTAACTTCTTTTAAAGTAGAAAGATGGTCAACATATTTCTTATCAAAAATGTTGTTTGCGCTAAATCCTACAAAAATATTTTGGCTGTTCATTTTTATATTGCCCCCGGTGCTCAAATTGAAAAGGATATAGCCTCTTGTAGTTGATTCGTCGGGTGCTGCTTTGTTCTGATTAAATGTTGTGTTTGAATTTACCGTTACAAATGCTTTTTGAAAAAGCAGCAACTTTTCTTTTTCAACACGGAGTTCAAATTTCAGCTTATTAGCAGGCACAAATGGTAAAAAATCTCCATTTTGTTGTTTGCCAATTACAGTTGAAAATGTTGTTTCGAAATGCAGCCAACTGATATTCTTTGGGTGAATGTGTGCCCCTGCTTCGCCCCCTATCAATGTTGTGTTGTTTTGCCTGTATTTGTATATACCAATACCAGAAACTGTTTTATCGCCTGTTGGAGAAATAAAGATGTAACGGTTTATGATATTATAAAAACCTGCCAGGTCAAAGGTTAAATTTTCCTTGTGAACATGCATACTAAGGTCCGTTTCGAATGACTTTTCAGGAAGCAGGTTCGGGTTACCAACTTCGTAGCGCGTTTCATGCTGACCATTTGAAGTTAGTTCAGCTAAATTGGGTGTGCGGTATGCCGAAGCAAAGTTTGCCCTGAATAAAAGCTCTTCTGAAACATGATAAGTTGCCCCTAACGAACCACTAAAACTCCCATAACTCTTATCAATTGCACTGCAATAACTGGTTAAGTCTTCCGGTAAGCCTATAGTGTTGGATATTATTGTTTTATTGTCGTAACGAATTCCTGTTTGCAGTTTTAGTTTATTAAAGAAAGTACGCTGTAATAAACAGAACCCTGAATAATTATTGGTAGTTGCATCGGGCAATAATTTGGTTTCACGGTTGTTCAAATTTGAATTGGTTTGATTCATTCCCTGAAAACCAACGACATATTCCGATTTGATATTGGACGGCAAATACAGTTTAGCTTCGTATGTTAAGGTTGCTAGCTGCATCTGGAGTTCATAAACATCAGTTTCTCCAAAATGGATTAGTTCAGTGTTTTGAAAAGCCGAGTTCACATCTAATTTCATATTCCCCAGAAAAATATTGTTTTGAGAAGACAACAGATCGGTGTTCAACTGCTGGTAAAATATATCATTTTTTCGACCTCTCCCGGAAATTGCTTCAATGGCTTCTTCTTCAACAAGCCCAAGATTTTGCTGATTATGATCGTAGAATAATTTAAAAGTGCCAATGTTTAAGGCGTATCCGGCATTTGCTTTCGCCGAATATTCGTTAAACCGCGAATTTGGAGCATAGTCACCTCCTCCCTGTAAAAAATCGGCATTTGTTTTCTGGCCTATTCGTATTCCACCAAATGCGTTTTTTGAAGTGCCTTTTATTCCTAAATTATTGGTTATACCAAGGGTATTAGAAAATAGTTGCATGTTGTAATCGCCAACCACACTACCAACAGGAGCTGGTTTTTCTTTTATGAAATTTATTACTCCTCCAATTGCATCAGATCCATACAATAACGAGGCTGGTCCCTTAATAATTTCAACATCATCTATCCCGAATTCATCAATGCCAAGCGGATGATGACTTGAATATTGGTAATTTTCGAAACGGACTCCATTGTTTAAAACCAAAATATCATTCATTGACAGACCCCGTATTACAGGTTTTGAGACTCCGCTCCCTTTGGAAATCATATCTACGCCAGGCACTTTGGTCAATACCTCGGCAAAATTCGGAGTTTGCCAGTTGTTTAAAGTGCTCAGTTTCAAAACATCAATTTTTACTGCATTTTCGTGTTGCGATGATACTGAACCTCCGGTTACCACAACTTCCTGTGTTTCGATAACAGCTTCCGAAAGCGATATATTTAATTCGTTTGAGCCGTTTCGAAGAATAACCGTTTTAATTTCAGTATTAAAACCAAGGTACGAGAATTGTATTTTCACCTTTCCCGCAGGAAGGTTTCCGATACGATATTCTCCGTTTTCGCTACAAACGGTGCCTTTGTTTTGTTCGGGCAAAAACACAGAAGTGCCGCTCAGCGGATTGCCGTATGTATCCGTCACTCTACCATTAATAAGGGTTTGTGCATTAGTTATATAGCAAAATAATCCCGTTAGGAGTGTTATTAAGATTTTCTTCATTTTTGTTACGATTCATTAATGTTGTCCAATGATTTAAAGCAAATTTTGATACTAAATCATTAGTCACAGGAGGACCACGTAAAAAAAGCGAGAAGTAATAAGGCTTTTCAACAAAAACAGTTTTATAGGAATTTACGACTCTCCTATAAACCTCTTTTACAGCTATTTTTAAACATTTATGGGCTGATGTAAAGATCGAAAAATGAAATGCACAAATGGGACATTTTTCATGATAAACATGAAAATGTTTTTCGTTTTTTTCTGTGTAATGAAAAGCGTGTTCGTGCTGATGGATAGATTGAACAACTTGTGGTGTTAAAAATATCCACAGCAGGAATATAGGAATTATATGGTATTTTACTTTCTGCAATTATTATTGATCTCCTTTATACAAGTAATCAAAATATTCATCCTTGACCAGGCCCATTTCATTCGCTTTCAAGGCAGATTGTGTCTCTATTTTTTCAAACCTTTTTGTAGCACCCGTTTCATCAAAGATCCGCTTCAAATCGTTGAGTGATTCTTCGGGTATTTGGCGCAAAGTACCGCTTCGATCTTTTTGATAGCTTGTCCCTAACCTCTCCAGAACTTCCTGGCGATTTTGTTTTAGCCAATCCCAAACAGGGCCTTGCTCGGGGTACATTTCGGTATTAACTTCGTCAATATAAACACAATATCCGTATTTCAAAATATGCTCGCCAACGGTGCGTTTAACAGCTAATTGTTTTTGCCCTTGTTTGCTCTCGATAAAAAAGCCCTTTTCGATTGATAAAGCCCTTAATGCCTGAATAATATAGCCGGGTGTATTCCCTCTCGGGCAGCGGGTTTTGCACGAAAGACATTCGCCGCAAAACCAAATGGTATCGCTTTTCAGAAGTTGCTCAATTTCTGCTTCATTGCCTTTCTGAACAGTATCTGCAATCATCCGGGGATCGTAATTGTAGAATTGGGCTGCCGGACAAATGGCAGTGCAAACCCCGCAATTGATGCAGGATTTCAATCCTTCAAAAAAGCGGATGTCTTTTAAGAGTTCTTCTTTGAGAGTAACCATTTAGATACTTTACTATTTCAATCCGATAAGCCACTAGTTTATTTTACTGAGGCTGGGAACTCTGCCCTGATGTTTAACATCCCGTTAATAATCAAAACGGGGGTCATCATTATCCCAACTTCTTTCGCACGGTTTTCAAGAGGTCTCAATGCTTCATCCAGTTCGAAAGTCCAGTTGCAGTTGTTATAGGCCCGAAAATCGTAATCAGGATGAATGGTTCTGCTATTCTTGGATAGGCTGATTTTTTCACAATCAATCGGAACCTGAATTTTTCCCGGTACGTCTTTGGCTGTATCTGGAACCAGTCCGATACAATTTGCAATCCTTCTTGATTCCAGGGTCGTATAAGCTAAATGAATGACTTCGGCTTCGATATTTAATTCTTCAACTTTTGCATAAATTATATTTCCAGTGAGTTTCTATTCCAATGATCACAATCTTATTCAAATTCAATTAATTAACGATAGTTGTTACTTCTCCCTTTTATAAGGCCAGGCCATAATACCGCCTTCAAGTACCTTCACATTTGTATATCCGTTTGACTGAAGGATTATTGCTGCTTCGTAGCCACGCAATGATATTTTACACCAGGTAATTATTGGTATATCCTTCCTGGCAGGCATTTCGTCAAGTCGATTACGAAGTTGCCCTAGTGGAATAAGTTTTTCGCCTATACCCAGGCGCATTTGTTCGTATTCATCGGGATTGCGGACATCCAATAAAACAATTGGCTCTTTGGTTTTAAGTTTTTCCCGGAGTTGTTCGGAGGATATGCCAGAGAAACGACCATTTAACTTATTTTGCATGATGTGGGCAGTTGCAATGCTGTGGTCGATGGCCAGAGAATAAGGGGGAGCATATGGCAAGTCTGCATTTACCATGTCGTCAACAGTAAGTGCACCTTTAATGGCCATAGCCCAGATAGCAACCTGTTTGCTTACATCACCGGGGCCAATTACCTGTGCTCCCAGAATAATTCCATTTGATTTATTAACAACCAGTTTAGTAACCAACAACTTGCCATGCATAAACCCGGGTTTATCAAGGCTGGCGTTTACAACAGTTTCAATATTTGTAATACCTGCTTTCAGACAATTTTTCTTCGATAATCCGGTAGCACCCACTCCATAATCGAATACTTTGCAAATACCGGTTTGGATGGTTCCGGGGAATCGGGCCACATTTCCTGAAATAACATTTTCACCGGCCACACGTCCCTGCAAGTTGGCCAAATCACCGTAGGGAGCGTGAACAGGATTACCTGTTATCAAATTGGGTATTTCAATGCAATCACCCACAGCATAAATGTCAGGGTCAGAAGTCTGCATGTATTCGTTGACAGCCAGACCTCCGGTTTGTCCAACAGGTAACCCAGCTTCAACAGCCAGCCTGGTATTTGGAATAACACCAATAGCAATTACTGCCAATTCGCAAGGGATTTCTGTACCGTTCTGAAGTTTTACAGCAATCAATTTCCCATTTTCACCAATAAATGAAGCCACTCCATTTTCAAGAATGACATTGGCCTTGGTCATAACGTATTTTTCGACCAGTTTCGCCATTTTTTTGTCAAGGAAAATTAACAACTGCGGCAGCAATTCGATCAGGGTAATTTCTATTCCGGCCAGATGCAAGGCTTCGCAGGTTTCGATACCAATTAAACCACCTCCAACAACTACCGCTTTCTTAATCTTTCCTTCATCGTGTACTTTGCGCAAATAATCGGCATCGGGCAACGATTGCAAGGTAGTTACCCCATCCAGATCAATTCCAGGAACAGGGGGCTTTCGAGGTATTGCACCTGTGGCAATAATCAGTTTATCGTATCCGGCTATTCCTTTTTCGCCTGAAATCAGATCAGTAAATTCTATTTGTTTGTTTTGCCGGTCGATATTTGTTACTTCAGTATTTACTTTAGTAGTTATTTTTTTTGCATTCCAAAAGAATTTCGAATTGCGCACCACCCCGGCAGGAGAGCATAAAAGTTGATCGCGGTCGTCAAAAAAGCCGCCTATGTAATACGGATAGCCACACGAAGCCATTGATAGGTCAGATGCCTTCTGAAAGATAGTTATTTCAGCGTTTTCGTCCATGCGGCGTGCTTTTGATGCTGCTTTTGGACCGGCTGCCGAACCGCCGATCACGATAATTCGTTTTGTGCTCATAATTCTAATGTTTTGTTATCATAAATTATTTCATTCTTAACCTCAAATTCCTTATAGGGATTGTTTTTATACTTCCGGTCCTTCACCACAAGGGTAGTGACTGGAGCTTTTGATTTTTGACTAAAGATGTTATCGTGCCCAAGACACAAACCAAATGAGATGTTAAGTTCAGTATAATTTTGTGCGAGGTATTCAGCTTGTCCGGCAGGATTGCATGAGAGCATTTTTGATTCAGTTCCCAATAACTCTCCTGAAGGTATTTTGCCATATTTGCAATCGATGGAATAAACTTCAAATTGTTCAGCAAGACGCAATTTTAGTTTTTTCGCCTCTTTTTGTAAACTAATACAATAGGCAATGCCAATGCGTTTCATGCCAGATTTTTGTGCATAACTTATGATTTCATCCATTTTTATATGTTTCAAATACATCAAATTGAGGGATATAAGGTTTGATATCCAAAACAGGCGAACCATCCGGCATATTTAAATTTTTCACATTCAAGATTCAGCCTGCTGTTTTTTCGTGACGTACCACCGAAGTGCCTATTGGATGATTGCTGATACTAAGCATTGACATGTTCTGATTTACAGTTTTCAAAAATTGCATTTAAAACAAAAACGGGTGCAGCACAGGGTTTCCAATTGTCTCTGCCAACAAAGGCAAGCTCTGTTTCGGCTTCGTTAATTAACTCATTTTGTTCATTGTACAGTTTGTAAGTAAACCATATCCTTACCCCTTTAATGGCTTTAAGAATAGTTTTGACACTAAGAAGCGCATCATACTTTGTGGTTTTAAGAAACTTGAATTTCATGCTGATTACAGGAAGCATATAGCCTGCTTCTTCTACTGAACTATATGAAATTCCGATGCTGCGGAACAATTCCCATCGGGCCGTTTCGAAGTATTTTACATAATTAGAATGGTGAACTGTTCCCATTTGATCGGTATCGGGGTACATCACCCGAAACAAATAATTGTGTTCTATCATTTTGCAAATTCTTCTTTCACGTTGATAATACCTGTTAAAAGGTCGTTAAATGCAGACTTTACTTCACTGTCTTTAAACAGTCCATTAAGCTTGCCCTCATCGCAGCTTGAACAAATTGATTCATTCAAGGGGATTTGTGCAATCAGTGGAATGTTGAAAGTTTTCGACAAATATTCACCACCACCCTGACCAAAAAGAAAATACTTTTCGTCAGGATGCTTAGAAGGGGTAAACCAAGCCATATTTTCAACAATCCCAAGAACAGGAATACTTACATGCAAATTTTGAAACATGCCAATTGCTTTTTGAACGTCATCAAGCGCGATTGTCTGGGGAGTTGTTACAATCACTGCCCCGCTAATTTCATACTCCTGGGTAAGTGTCAGGTGTATGTCGCCTGTTCCCGGAGGTGTGTCAATGATCAGGTAATCGAGTTCTCCCCAATCGGTATCGTTAATTAACTGCTTTAAGCCATTCGAAGCCAAAGGCCCACGCCAAAGCATGGCTTGTTTGGGATCAATAAAGAACCCTATTGACATCACCTTCACCCCAAACCTTACCAAAGGCACAATCTTATTTTTGCCAGTCTCTTCCACTAATAAAGGACGCTCGTTGTTCAAATTAAAAAGTGTTGGAATGGAAGGGCCGTAAATATCGGCGTCGAGCAAGCCGGTTGAAAATCCCTCCAGCGACAGCAACAGTGCTAAACCTGCCGCAACTGTTGATTTTCCTACCCCGCCTTTGCCCGAAGCAACAATGATAATGTTTTTAATACTGGAAAGTTTAATTTTTTGAATTTGATGTTTTTGACCCATAATTTTATGTTTTTAGTGTTTTTAATTTTATGCAATTTGCTTGTCAGAAACTTTTTTCTCAAAGGGCTTAATCTGTCTATGAAAAGAATACCCTCCAAATGGTCGTATTCATGTTGAAAACCCATGGCTTTCATACCATCCAATTCTTCCTCTATCGTGTTAAAGTTGACATCAGAATATTTTATTCTGATTTTATCTGCGCGTAATACCTCTTCGAAAATACCTGGAATACTCAGGCATCCTTCCTGAAAATAAACTTCTTCGGAGCTTTGCCAAAGAATTTCAGGATTTAGAAAAAACTGCCTGTATTTCTCAAATCCATTATTATCTTCGTTCAGCATTGAAGTATCAATGACAAATGCCCGTTTCAGGATTCCAGCCTGCGGCGCTGACAATCCAAAACCACCCGACTTTTTGAGGGTGTCAAATAAATTTACGGATAATTGTACCGGATCATCATCTTCAGTAAATATGTCCGAATGTTTCCGGAGGATCGGTGATCCATATTTTAATATTGGAACTATCATATTTTAAACGTGAAATTGTTGTAATGTATTAGCCATTGAAAATTTTGTTATAAATTAAAATTATTTCTTTACTTGTTGCTGATTCGGGTCTCCACTCGATTATGCTTTGACAGTTAATCATTGCGACTACGATTTGATCATCAAAAGCAATCTTTCCAATTACTGGAATATTTTTTTCAATGCACCAACTTTCTATCTTATTGGAAATGGATTCATTAAGGTCAAATTTATTAATCACAACGCACGATTTCACTTGGAAGTTTGAAGTAAGCTCCAATATCCGTTTCATGTCGTGAAACCCCGAATTGGTTGGTTCAGTTACAATGATGGCTTTATTTGCTCCTGTCACTGAGGATATTGCAACGCAACCTGTACCCGGGGGACCATCGATAATAATCGTTTCCCATCCGGTTTCCAGTGCCGTTTTTCGGGCATTTTCGCGCACCACATTTACCAGTTTGCCCGAGTTTTCCTCTCCCGGAGAAAGACGTGCATGTATCATACGTCCATTTCGATAATTCCCTACATACCAACAACTTTTATCACTGGGAATCAATTGAATACAATTAGAAGGGCAAATTCGGGAACACAATTTGCATCCCTCGCATGATATTTCAGATATAGAAACCTGCCCATTTTGTAAGGAGATGGCATCGAAGCGGCAATAATTTATACACAATCCGCAATTGGTACAAGTGTTATAATCAATAATTGCTTTATGTCCCGTAATGAATTTTTCAATCCTATAATTCTCTGGTTGCAATATAAGGTTAAGGTCTGCTCCATCAACATCACAATCGGCAACAATACAATTGTTTCTTATTGTGGCAAATGCTGCACTCAGGCTTGTTTTGCCTGTTCCGCCTTTACCGCTTAAAATCGCTATCTCGGTCATTATTTTCATATTTACATTTTTATAAAATGTTTGGATAAATAACAACAGGCATACCCCTATTAGGAATTCAAAGCTGCTTAAAGCTTAGTATCTTAATCTGAATGTTTTATTCTTGACCAGTCAATTATTTAATAAAAACTTTCCCTTTAATTTTCAACTTTAAAGCCATTTGCATGGCGTTAGAATGTACATCAACCAGCTTATTAATGGTTCCGGTTGCTGTAGTATTATATTTAACCTGAATAACTCCACTGTCCCCTGGCATAACGGGCGTTTTAGGCCATGAAGGCACAGTACAGCCGCATGAAGAAGACACATTAAAAATGACGAGTGGTGTTTTTCCCTTATTATAAAATTTAAATTCGCAAACAGCCGGGGTGTTTTTGATTAATTTGCCAAAGTCGTGCATGGTTTTACTGAAAACTATTTTGGGAGAATTGGGATTACCTTCGGGCTTTGTCTGCGACAATGATAATTGGTATATACCAACGCCTAATGCAATAATTAACAATCTAGTTATCATCTTTACAAATTGCTGTTAATTGATTAATTATTTTTAATATTTCAAGAAATTGATCCTGAAACCCAGGCTTTTCGACAACCAATAAACGGCCTTCAGAATAAGTCCTGGCAATTTCCCGGTCAAAAGCGATTTCCATAAGCATTGGAATATTATTTAATTGCAGCCAATCATATACATCCCTGTTACCCAATCCAGCACGATTTACAATAACCCCAAAAGGTTTTCCAAGATGTTGCAATGTTTCGGCTGACAATTTAAGATCATTTAATCCAAAAGGTGTGGGTTCGGTTACTAGAATTACGAAGTCAGCATCCTTCACTGTAGTGATAAACGGGCAGGAAATACCAGGTGGAGCATCAAAGATTGCCAGGTATTTATTATTAACCTTTTTGATAGCTTTATTAATAACAGGCACAGGTGAATAAACACCCACGTTGGCGCGTGCCTCTATGGTTTCAGCCATGTTGTTGAGTTGTATTGATTGAATTGTTCCAAGCTGTTTTTCTTTTTCGGTTATTGCGCCAAATTTGCAAGCTACGGTACATGCGCCGCAATCGTGACACAAATCTTCAACTACCTGGATAAAAAGATTAGCCGGGAGATAAACAATTGCATTATAGTTACAATATTCGAAGCATTTGCCGCAGAACACACAACTATCGGAGCTAATAACAGGGATATTTTGTGTAACCGGATATTTGACACATATCTCGCCCGAAATAAATTCTGCTACATTGGGTTCTTCGGCATCGCAGTCAACCAATGTAACGGGGATTCCGGCATTTTGCACAGCCCAAAAAAGGTTGGTGGAAATAAGGGTTTTCCCTGTACCTCCTTTACCACTGGCAACTGCTATTTTCATTCAAAAATGTTTTAATCGTAATTAAACCTTGTTTGCTCATCGCAGCTGATATTTAGAATGACTTTCTGCATAAAATCTCCGTTCCAGGTATTCAATTTGCTGTGAGACATGAAATATTTTTGAGGAATAGGATGTGTTCCAAACACTACTGTCATTCCATATTTATCAGTAATGAGTTTCTCAAAATGTTCCATATAAGGGCAGGGCGGATAACCCACGATAAAACCAGTTGCAAAATGGACATGTGTTACTCCGTTCTTTTTCATCTCTTCAGGGGCATATTCTATGTTTCCACCTGGACAACCTCCGCAGGTCGTAAAGGCATCTAATTCAACCTCAATGCTTTTGTAGATTGAAAAAGCCCCTTCCCGGTTTTGAAAGGCTCTGAAGCATTTTCCGGCTGCGCAGGTATGATAACGGTCGCAAATAATGATTCCAATTTTAATTTTTTCCATCACTTTTAATCTTGCTTTTTCACTACAAAATCTCCCTTTTTCACCTTTAAAACATCAGCAATCACATCACATTTAACCATTAACAGAAAATAAACTTGTTTTCCGGTTTTACCCAGCAATCCTTCAAGGTTACCTTGCCCTTTTGAGATGATTACATCAGCCCGGTTGAATACTTCCAGAAATTCGGATGAACATTGTTCCAGAATAGTTGAAGGGGCATCGTAACCGTTTGAAATGATATCAGCAACGATGTCTATCCCAACATATTTTGCATCATCCAGCGTGGCATCGTTGATAACCGGCGCACCACGAACGGCATAAATTAAATTGGGATGCATCATCGTTTCGATAAAAAGCTTGTCAAAAACCATCTCCCCACAATTGTCCCCCAAATAAAGCACCGTCTTTGCCTGTAAAAGAGCCTGCTTTAATTCCGCTGAATCATCAATAGCAAAATCGGAATCCAGGACTTTATCGATAGTTCCCAGTAAATCAAAATCGTTACTGATACCAAAATCAATAATATTCCCTGCAATCGCAAGGCGTAAGGCAGAATCAAATTGGTTTACAGAATTGAAAACCATATTTTTCAGTTCGGGATACATCGCTAAAACCAGATCGTTACTTTTCCTCTTTACTTCTTTATAAGGATCAGGATTATTGCTGTTCTGCTTTAAAAGCACATGCAATTCCCTTGACAATGCAGGTATCGATAAATCATTCTTAACGTTATTGAACAAGCCGAACATTTCACTCGCGAATTGTTTTTTTTCTTCGGGTGAAAGAATTTCTTTTTCAAGCATTCGTTCAAAAGCCCTTGCAAAACAGAATAAACAACGATAATCCGGAATTTCTCCTTTCTTTTCTTCAATGGAAGCAAACATTCTAATAGTCTAATGTGATGATGCGGCCTTTGGTGAAATTGAAGAATTTATCTTTTTGGGCGATCTGAACACCTTCCATTAAATCTTCAGGATTAAATCCGGCAATTTTTAAACACGTTGGGCAGGCATAAACGCCAACTTTATTGGCAACCAACTCTTTAATATAAGTTTGTGCTGATGCAAAATCGGCGAACTTTACGTCTTTTGCACTTTTAACCAATAATTCAACGGCATGAATGTCCATATAAACCAATACATCTTTATCTTTTGACATCATAACAGCCATTTTCAGTGGCATCAATACCCGGTGGGGATTGTTATAGCTCTCTGTAATATGGATAAATACTCCATCTCTCACAGTTTCAGAAACTGAAATATTGTTGGTGTCCTTAACTTTGCTATCGGCCTGTTTGGGTGACTGATTACATGACATCATCAACATTCCGCAAATTGAAATTAATGCTAACTTTTTCATATTCAAAAATTAATGGTTACACTCATGATTTCCATTGTGGTTACAGTAATTTGCAGTCAAGGTAAGTTTGTTTTCGATAAAATCGCTGACAAGTTCTCTTGCTGTTTTTATTGGTGCACCCACAAATGCGTTAATATTCTGTTGATTAAACAGATCAATTGCTTTTTGGCCCATGCCTCCGCCAATCACATCGGTTACCCCAAACCCGGCGACCCAATGCGGATATAAACCCGGCACATGTTCGGGAGGTGTTACTTCTTTAATATCGTTGATTACCCCATTTACAACTTCAACAATAGCAAATTGTTGGCAATGCCCAAAATGAGCGCATAAAACCCCGTTCTCCAATGGTATAGCAATAATAATTTTCATATTTATTTTTTAAAAAATGTGTTTTGTAATTTTTTGAATGTATTTCTGTTAAAGCGCGATTGTTAACTCTCAAATTCTACAATCGAAGCTTTCTATTCTGATCTATTTATTTATAAACCACTTTCATTATAAATACCATGCGGTCGTAAACCGCATGGTAATGAATAATTTAAACTATGCGTTTCCGGGTGAAGGTTTACCCATACCTCTTCCGCGTCCTAATCCCTGACCACGTCCTAATCCCTGACCACGTCCTAATCCTTGACCGCGTCCTAATCCCTGACTGCCTCCTAATCCCTGACTGCCTCCTAATCCCTGACCTGCCTGTAAGGTCGAATCTCTATTTTGAAAAATCTCGTCATCAGATTTACCCCTATTTTCGGGATTGCAATGACCCATTTTCCGACCTGTCATAGGACCCTCTTCATTGGGCCCTTTTCTGTTTAATCCTGGCATAATAGCCTCCTTTTTTTAATGGTTAATACTATTTAAATCGCTTTTCAGGCGTTTACCTTCACCCTGTCCACCACCGGCTTTACGACGTAAGCCTAAACCTTTCCCAAGTTTTTCGAGAGCTTCTTTTTCAGGCACATTTTTACATTTGCCTATTCCCCGTCCGGTTTGTGCGCCCTTCTTTTCAGGGCCTGTTCCATCCATTTGTGGCATAATGTTTAATTTTTATGGTTTAACAATTCAATAATGGCGCAAATCTTTTTTTCAGGGTCGTTTAACACGACCAACTGAATTTTAAGACTGTCGAATAGTGATTTAACCTTAGCTCCAAACTCCCCGGATATGACCTTTTCTGCCCCTTTCGATGCTACCAATTGAACCGAAGCCGGTCCTGCCCCTTCAACATTCTCTTTGTTTGGGTTGGGAATAAACTCTGTTGAATGGCTTTCAGTGTCGTAAACCACGAAATACGAGCATCGGCCAAAACGGCTGTCTATCATTGCTTCCGGGCTGTTACCTGTTGATGTGATTGCTACTTTCATCTTTTAATAATTTGTTTTAAGTGGTCAACTGGAATTCGTCCCAATAGATCGGGGCTCATTTCATTGTTGAAAATTTTATTTTAATTACAATTTCTGTTTCTCATTCTATGTTGGTGTGGCAACCCTTTTCGTATCATCTGGCAATTACAATCCGGGCAAATTTCTTTCCTGCAAGGAGTGCCTGGTGCATGCGCTTTTTCATTCCCACACTTTGGACAAATGCAAACATCTTCCGTTGTACTATTTGAGGTATTATCGTTATATTGCTCAATATCTGTAGAGCCACATAGCGTACAATTTCTTATTTCTTTTTCCTTTTCGGGATGATTGAAAAAACAGCCGCAGCTATTGCACGAATACCATTCGCTGTCAAAATATACTTTACCCCCTTCAAATACAATTGCCTTTCCCAGAACAAAAGCCTGGGCTACTTTGCGCCTTGCACTTTCATAAATGCGGGCATATGTTGGACGCGAAATCTCCATTATTTTTGCAGCTTCAACCTGACCGCAACACTCAAAGTCGCTAAGCCGAATGGCCTCATATTCTTCATAGTTTAAAATTACCGGATTATTTTCCTCCGGCACCCCAATCGGTCTGAATCCTTTGAAATGAGGGGGATTATTCATTCTTCGTATTCTCTTCGGTCGCGCCATTTTATTATGAGCATTTGTTCGATACAAATATAATGATCATTTGCTTGTTGTCACTATTTTTTGTATATTTGTTAGGTAATTCAATTGTATTTATTTACAAAACATTGTAAAGTACTATATATGAATATAATAAAGTTTAACTATTAACCATTTAAAACTTTTTGAGTATGGAAACGATTAATCAGGACTTGATTGCAATGCCTCGTATCGGCGATGCAGCACCCGAATTTAAGGCTGTAACAACACAGGGCCCCATTAATTTCCCGTCTGATTTTGCGGGTAATTGGGTAATTCTGTTCAGCCATCCGGCTGATTTTACACCGGTTTGCACTTCTGAATTTATGACATTTGCACACATGGAGAATCAGTTTGGCGATGTGAACTGCAAATTGGTTGGTCTTTCAATTGACGGCCTGTACAGCCACATTGCATGGCTGCGTACGATTAATGAAAAGATTGAGTACAAGGGGATGAAAAATATTGAGGTCAAATTTCCATTGATCGAAGACATCACAATGGAAGTTGCAAAGAAATACGGTATGATACAGCCTGGTGAAAGTGCAACCAAAGCAGTGAGAGCTGTATTTTTTATCGATACCAAGGGGATTATCAGGGCAATTATTTATTATCCATTGAGTTTAGGCCGAAATTTCGATGAACTATTCAGAGTAATTGTTGCATTGCAAACCGCTGATAATTTTGGAGTTGCCATACCTGCTGACTGGCGTCCGGGTGATGCTGTGATTGTTCCACCAGCAGGTTCATGCGGAGTTGCCAAAGACCGCATGGAAGCTAAAGAAGAAGGTATGAAATGTTACGATTGGTTCTTCTGCACCAAAGAATTAGCCAGTGAAAAAGTAATGAATGCCATCAAAAGAAAATAAGAAAATTATCCCTAGTAATCAAAACCGGTTATCTCATCTAATTTTGAGATAACCGGTTTCATTTGTCTATTGGATATTTTTAGAATCCTTATTGTATTTTTTTGTGCAAAGACCAGAATTACTGTTTTATCTCAACATCCCCCCTTTATTTTCGACGTTTTCACAATAACAGGTTCAGTTGAGTTTTTAAGTGCATCAACTAACATCTTCATATCGGCGGCTGCTTTTTGCCTGAAATTATAGGTATTTACTTCTTTTTTACCTGAAGCAGGGCCTGGGGGTAAAAGATCAGAAAACATCTTCTTAAAATTCGCGGACGATTCAATAAGAATGTAGTTGTTGGCTTTACCAATGTAAGCAGCCATCAGATAACCCTTCATTGCAACTTGCTGATCATCAGCATAAATATAATTTGTCTTGTGTTCCTGATCCAGAATTTTTTTCCATTGCCGATCATGCATTTTGTCAAGTGGAATATTGATTGCAAAGGGCAAATGGTAAGCTTTGAATGCTTCAGGAGTTCGAACATCAATTATATTGATTCTGTAATAATTATTTATTATCTCACTTGCCAGCTTATCTGCAGGTACCTCTACTGAACTTAGATCGGAATGGCGAAGTGCATCATTAATACGCGTTTCCAAACGGCTGTTACTGTCAGGAAGGATTGCGGTAACAGTTAAGATTAAAAATGCAAATCCTACAGCAGAGGAGTACATAATTACTCTGGGCTTAGCCAATTTAGCATTAATGCCATTCACCTTATTTTCGACCAGCCGAGAGAGATAAAAAGCTGCAAAGGCAAATGCTGTGAGAAGAAAGGCAAACACAATTTTTGACATTCCCAATTTTTCGTTCATCAGAACAGGGCCCCAGTCTTCAGCAAGGTAGATTTTTTCGAACATCGGATATCCTTCGGCAAAGGCAAGAACACCAAGCCCCGATCCAAATACAAAAGCCAGACCATCAAGTTTTCCAATTGAAGCTGCGCAAACGCTTGTTCCCGGGCAAAAACCACCAACAATGAATCCGACACCCATAATAGCTCCACCTATTAGTGCCGACCAAAGGAAGGTTGGATTAATGTAGATCAGGCTCAAATCGAGTATTCCAATCTGACCAAACAACAGGACACCAATCATTGCAGTTACTCCTGCGGTAAAAAACACTTTAAGTACGGTAAAATCGTACCCGTAGAATAAACCAACCAACTTTTTTGTTGAAGAAAACCCTGCCTGTTCAAGGACAAACCCAAATCCAATTCCGGCGATCAGTGCAATGATTAAATTGAATTCATTGCTGATAATAAATGGTACTAAAGGTCCCATATTAATTATTTTAACCAAAGTTTTCTAAAGAAATAAGCAAAAGCATAACCCGATCCGAAAATAGCGAGCATGGTAATTATGCCACCAAACGACATCACAGCCATTCCACTTAAAGCAGCACCGCTGGTACATCCACGGCCAAGCTGTGAACCAAAACCAAAAAGTGCACCTCCGGTAATAGCGGCAATAATCCGGGTACGATTTGTAATATTTGGACCACGTTCCAACTTAATTCCTACGCGGTTGGAAATCACACCTGAAAGGAATGCCCCTATGACAACTCCAATCACCTCAAAAACAAGCCAATCTTTAAATGGACCATACGGATGCTCCTCACTGTATGCTTTTATATATGGTGTATTTACAGAATGTTGAGGAGCTACCCTGACTACTGATGAAAGTACAACACTCTTTACAGCTCCGCTAGCTCCCAAACCACGTCCGGTAACATAAATTGTTCCGAGCAAAACCAGGCCAAGTAAAAACCCGGCCAGATAAGGATTCATGTATTTCTGCGCTTTCATTGTTTTTTAAGTTTTATTTCATTTTCAACCGGATTTACAACTTCCTCTTCATCAAATTCTTCAAACCCCGTTATCATTGCTTTGATATTTGAAGTTGGGGTCCTGCCCGTGGTAGTCATATAAACATGTACAACCAGAAATATCATCAGCAAAATTGCGCCCATCGTATGCCAGAATGCAATACTTGCAAGAGGATAATCTTCAACTACAATCAGATTGTTTTGATCTATAGTTTTATACAGCATATAAAGTATACCTGAAGTAATGGTCATCGGAACCAACACGAGCTTGAATCCCAGGTAAACAATACGTTGCAAAGGATTTAACTTACTGAGTTCTGTTTTTTCAGTCGGATGCTTTTCTCCCTTAAAAATTCCTGACAGGTAGTAGATGATCTGCTCCTTTAAATATTTGGTTGTGGGAATATACTGTCGCCATTCTCCGGTAGTAATATGCCAGAAAACCGACAAAATAATCAATCCGAACAGCAACCATGAGGCGGTACGGTGAAATTCGGCAGCTTTTTCGAAACCAAATACATTATATGCACCATGAACCTCGAACCCTGTTAACGCCAGGAAGATAATCAGTGAAGCCTGCGACCAATGCCAGAAGCGTTCAAAACCTTTGTAAATATATAGTTTTTGCATTTTTTTCGTTATTTTTTTTAGTACGACTCCAATTAATCAGTCAGCTTACACATCAGGTTTATCTTCATCGTAACTGATGATCTGCTTCTCATATTTGTTCCGATAAATATTCATCAGTACACGTACAAAAGCGTGACCAAATACTGCAACCAAAGTCAGCATAAACAGCCAGTAACCAATACTATCCTGTACTTTATTCCTATCACGGCCCGGAAGATAAAAACCGGTCAGTTTAGCTAACCTACCATTTTCACGAGTGTGACATTCGGCACAACCAACCGATTGTTCCTTAGGTGAAACCATGTGATTTAATGGCCAATACATTTCAGTTTCAACAAAACCGTACTTCCCGCTATAAGGAAGACCCGATTCTTTCATCCCGGCTGCAGCCGCCTCATCCCATTTGAAATCTTGCCAGAAAGCACTATCGCCAGCAATTTCCCCATAAAGTTTAGGTTGAACCAAGCGATGATAAACCATATCATAAATCTGGTCTCCAACATGAATTTTTACCGGAATTATTTTAGATGAATGATCATGATAGGAACCATTCAATGTATTCATCTGTACAGGAATAGATTTAATAGTATCGCTGAGCAAATACTGATCGGCAGTTCCGTTGAACCATATATAATCAGGTTTAACATTTCGTTCCCATTTAAACGAACCCTTGATTGACATATAATTATGATTACCTAATGAATCATCAACTTCATAGGGTTTTCCATCTTTCAATTTACCGGCATCAGACCATTTCCATGACATTTTAGTAGAATTTACCTTGGCATACTGCGGAATATGACAAGCCTGACATGAAACCCTTGAACCGTGGCGATTGACTACTTCACTGAGATGGGGAGTATTCGTGTGACATTGCTCACATGTTGAGCGGTTAGAATTGTCAGTTGAAACGGAGTATAACTTACCGAGCATCTGGTGATTCTTTGCTGTATGGCATGCCACACATTCCAGGTTCATACCATTTACACCCATGTGTACATCTACATCGCGACTACAGGAAAGCTGGGCACTTTCCAAATCACCATGCTTAACATTATTTCCACCTCCACTGAAAAAATGACACGAGCCGCAATTGCTTTTCCGTGGTAAACCAACACTTTGAGCTACGTTTTTAAGGTTTACGTTACGATCCGGATAGCCTGCCATTGAAGCCCCTTTTAAATATTCTTCACTGTTATCGTGGCATACCATACAATCAACATTACGCGCATTATTAAAATCGTAATTACTGCTGGTCATACCATAACCTATGTGGCATTTTGCGCAGGATTTCTGGTTGGAATTAGTCCCAAGGCAAAAATTGTTCATCACGTTTTTCTTTCCGGCAGATGAAATACCCCGGCCTTCAACATAGGATGCCCTTTCCCAATTCCAATGTGATGAAGCCATCACCTCTTTGTCTGTTTCAGTATGACAGGAAAGGCAGGCTGAAGTTACCTCCTGAGGAGTTTTAAATTCATTTTCCAAGGCCGGAAGTTTGCTGTGATTAACAGAAGGTACGGCCTTTAAAGCATGCTTGTGCTTCAGTTCTTCCAGCTTAAGATTATAGCTATCTTCCTTATGGAGAACATTTACCAATACAAGGGTTAGTATTACAGCAAAGATTATGAACAGCAGATTCCTTAGCATGGTATTTCAAATGTTTTTATTGCAATCAATTATGAGTAAAAGTTCATTTAGCTTATAAAAATACAAAGATAATTATAATAATATATCAATATATGTATAGTAAATACAAAATATTCAAAAAAACGAAAAGAAGTATCTACCAGAAACTATTCAGTTTTTGTGTAAGAAGATAGAAGATTTGAATACAGGAATGACCGGGGTACAAATAAACCTCAAATTTAACCGGGCATTAGCGAGAGAGAAATATAGAAGTAAGAAACTTATTTAACCAATAAAACTTGAAAAACAACTTATACAAGGGTTCCCGCAGTCAAGATGCCTATAGTTGCCTTTGGCTGACCTTTAAGTGTAATAAACAGCAATAATAGTTGATTATATTTTGTGAACTTATTTATTGGCTACCATTAAAAATACCGGATATTTTGCACCCGATTCACGCTTCACTTCGAAGCAAGTTTTGTATTCAATATTCTTAAACCCGTTGTTTTTAAGGATTTCTTTGAGTTTCTCCGGCTCGAAACCTAAATGGACTTTTATATCTGCACCATGAAACGAACCATCTTCCGGAAATAAATCTGCAATTGCCAGATATCCGCCCGGGTTGAGTAATGAATAAAACGTTTTTATAATTGTTTCATAATCGTTTACATGATGCAAAACCATCTGATTATATATGATATCGAATTTACCATCAAAAACCTGGTGTTCCAAATCAAACCAGAGAGGAATAATGTGGCTGGCGTGGAAAAATTCGGTCTTTTCAACGCAAACCCTGATCATTTCCTGAGAATTGTCCATCAGAGTAATCTCTGAAAACCTATCTTTCAGCAGAAAGCTTAGAATGCCTGTACCTGCACCATATTCAAGTGCTTTCATGGAAGAATCGGGATGTATCATTTTTTCAAGTTCGGCAGCAATCGCTAGCGAACGTTCCATGTGCATTTTATCCTTATCCCATTCACGTGCGCGGGCATCAAATTCGCTCATCATATTTTATCTTAGATTGTGAATATTTTCCAACTGGTTATGATTGCTAATTCATTCTTTTATTTAGGCAAGTATCATGTGAAACCGATTTTTGATTTCATTTAGTTAGCTGTTCTAATGGTTGCATTGATGTTCTTCACCATTATGTTCGTGATGCTGACAACCTTCGCCCGAATCACCTATTTTGCCTTCCAAAAATGCTTCAGTAAGTTGACGAACATCACCTGAGCAACCACGATAAACGTTAATTCCATGATTTTTAAGTACATTTAATGCGCCGCCACCCATGTTACCGGCAAGCATTACACCTACGCCCATTTCATACAATACAGCTGCAATATTGCTCTTACAGCCACATCCCTGTGGCGAAGGCAATATTTCAACTTTTTCAATCTTATTATTTCCGTCAATTGAAAAAATTGTGTACGCTTCGCAATGACCAAAATGGCCATCAACTTCATTTCCCCTGGTGGGCACTGCTACTTTCATCATGAATTTCTCCTTTGTTTTACGTAAATATATTTGGTGTTGGAATATTGTATCTATGACAATAATCATCCGGATGGCAATTACCACATGCAATAAATAAAATAACGGGCAAACGCTCAAAACAAAATATTCTTATCAAAAAAAACTGTTTTTTCAGTAACAAATAACTAAAAAGGATTGATTTTGAATTTTTTATGCATATAATAAAAATACCGCTGTATAGGATTTATTTACAGCGGTATAGATATTTAATTGGTGACCCGGCAGGGATTCCAATTTTAATTTTAAACACCTAAATATCATCTAAATACAAAGTAAATAAACCAATAGGTCCCGAAATAGAATCTCTCTGATTTTCAATATTTTTCCACAAATCTAATGTAAAAATGATTAAATTAAGACTATTTGAAATGAAATGACGCATAAATTTGTTTCCTTTATATATTGTAATATCTGAGAATGTTCACTTTCTATGGCTCTCAGGATGTTGATGGGACCAAAATTGAATCCGCCTCCAACCGTTACACTTTTGTCTGGCGTAAATCGGTGGAGAAGAACAAACTTAACTTGAAGCCAAAGTCGGCATTATTATCAGAAAGATTGAAAAGGGGGTAAAGAACGATAATCGGGCTACAGATGAAACTCCAACGCCTATAAATGTTAAAGAGCTAAAAGAGAAGATAAAAGAGTTGAATGCAAGTGAAAAGTTGAGCACGCAGGAGAAGAAGCAAGTAAAAGAGCTTGAAAAGCACCAGGCTAAACTGGAGCAGTACGAAAAGCACCTGGATACCTTTGGTAACAGAAACAGCTACTCAAAAACCGATCCCGATGCAACGTTTATGAGGATGAAAAAAGAGCATTACTGAACCCTTCAGGTGAAAATAAATAGAAACCCGGCGAAAAGCAACGGTATCTTCCTCCCTATTTATCTGTAAAATACCCTGAGGCCGCAGCCCCGAACAGACAACCAAAAAAGGCACTGCTCATGGCAAAACACTGAAGGAAGGCCGAACCGGTTATATCGAAATACCTTTCATAAAATGGTTTGGCACCACCCACGACTACCCAGTCGTATCCGAATAAAAGTCCCCCATTGCGGAGATTAGTGCGATGGAAAGTACATATTTCAGGTTAAAATCTTTTTGTCCGTTCATAATCAGGAGATTTGTGCTTTGGCTGTGTTTATAAATGCTAAAATATTTTCCAGTCTGGTATCACTCTCTACAGAATGCGAAGGAGAGAAAATATAACCGCCATATTTACCTAGATCCAACAGCTTTTCAGACTCACGAATAACATCTTCTTTAGTCCCGAAAGGAAGTGTTTTCTGCATCGAAAGCCCACCGTGAAATGTAAGGTGGCCCCTGTACCTGGGAAGAATCGAATAGATATCCATCACTTCAGGCTGGAAAGGATTAAAACAATTCAGGCCAATTTCAACCAGATCGTCGAACAATTCGTCAACATCGCCGCATGAATGGATCATCACATATTTTCCAGCCTTGCGCACATATTGGTACATTCTTTTTAAATAAGGGTAAATAAACTCTTTCCACAGATCATAACCCATAATCAGTTCCTTCTGTTGTCCCCAGTCGTCGCCAAAATAGATGGCATCAATGTCATATTCAAGAGCCTTGTCAACCTGGGCCAGGTTGTATTCACAAATTTTACTCATCAATTCGTGTACAAATTCCGGATTTGTATAAAAATCCATCAATAAATTAGTCATTCCGCGCATGGTCCATGCCCTTTCGTAAAGGGAAAATCCAATCTGGAAAACTCTGAACATATCCGGCTTTAGGGCAATCTCCAGTTCAATGTTTGCAAAAAAGCGAGGGTCAAGCGGATTGGGGAACTCATAGTTTTCCGTTGTTGGCTCGGGCAACACAATCCCTTTGGCATCACCAATATCCTTGTCTATACTTCGATCCCAAACCACTTTGAACACATCCTGAAACTGATCATTACCCAGGTATTCAAAGAAACCGATATCGCTTCCAAGCTGGAGAATGTGATTACCAAGCACTTCATCCAAATCATCAACTCCAAAATAGTGCTGAAGCATCTCATAAGGCTCTTTTGTGAATTTAAACGACCATGGTACATAGGGTGGTTTTTCCCCATCCAGAACCATTTTTATTACTTCTCTCTTTGTCATGACGGTATGTATTTTCAATTGCTAACTAAATTATTTGTTTCCATTGGCGTTCGCGATCATTAATTCAATTTGATGTCCACTAATGGTTATTTTGGCTGGCACCATTACACATTCTTACCTCTATCTGCTCCAGAATAAATGTCTCAGTCGCATCTTTTAGCATTTTCGGAAGAACCTCTACATCTATCAGGTTGCAGATGGGATTCAGATTCGGATATACCCAGGGTCACTAAAGACTAAATATATACTTATATAAATCATTTATTTACAGCAGTTCTATTTTGACTACATACAAATTACGCGCACAAGCCCATTCTCAATTTACTCCCTTTTGATTAATTTCAGCTTGTATATTCTAAGAGAAAGCTCTTAATTGATTATCCCGATCAGAAAACTTAAAATAAAAATATCTCCAAACTTGATAAGGAAAATTCAGTATCAAAATTCAAAATCAATCAAATTTTAGCTATTTGACACTGAAAAAACAGTAACAAAACGATGTTTTGTGACAACTACCTTTGATGTTGCAAGTATAAAGAAAAGGTTTTTAAAAAGATCCTGAAAATAGTTCTTAACCCTGAATACTTCAGTTGTGCAAATATAGGATCTTGAATTCTTCGGGAATTAACCTGGAGAATCAACCTGAAAATTACCGGCATATTTCAAAAGCTTGCATAACAGAATGGCGCTTACTTTTCTAATATATTCACAAAAACCATGGGAGTTCCACCATCCCGGTACAGGGAAAGAGAACGATCAAGCTAACCCGGTTTACTTTTCAGATATTAGCGGATAACAGCTAAAAAGTTCGTCCTGCAACTCGAAATACGGCCTGTACCGCAGATCGTTATTTCCTTCTACAGAAAAATACAGCGGTTTTCCCGGAATTGACTTAATGCTTTTAATCAGCTTCTCAGGGTTTGCATTGATGCTGATCTCCTTTTGCGGGTTAGTCACATCAAGAGCTGCCATTGTGATCGGACCATATTCCAATACATAATGCTTTCCGTCATTGTAATTTTTCTCGTATCCCTCATAACGGGTTGTTTTGCAAATCATGGGCAGATCAAAAGAGATGACATCGCCATTTTTCCATTCCCTGGTAAGGCTTACATACGTCCCCGGATTGCCGGTTATCGTCTTCTTTCCGTTGACAAATACAGCCATTTGGTTTGATGCCCACGAAGGGACCCGAATCCGGATCTTAGCCTGTAAGGGTTTACTGGCGCCTACTGACAACTGAACTTTTGGATCATAAGGAAATTTTGTGGCCATATTCAGCTGCATGGAATCTTTATGCACCGCGTATTTAACCTGTGAAGCAGCGAACAGATTCACATAGATTCCGTCATCGGCAATGGAATAGACGTATTCAGGCAATGAGCCATACAAACGGGTTCCCTGTCCTTCGCAGCATGAATTCATTTTTTGAACGTATGGCCCATGTACCTTGTCTTTTTGCCCGACCAGTCTGTTGAAATAGCGAATGCCGTCGACTCCTTTTTGATTGGCAATGCCCACATTGTAAATACATTTCTCAATCTCATTGACATATTTCTCCTCTTCAGGGTTTACTAAATGAAAACGCTGATTCAGCTTTATCCAGAAAACGCTGCCACAAAGTTCTCCGGTGTGACGGGTAAGGAAATAGGATTTGGGTGGATACAGTTCCGTCCCTTCGCAAATAGCAATGGAACCGCCTATGTGCAGCCAGTTTTCTTTGTACAACTCCCATGCGCCTGTTACTGCTTCAAGATACTTCCCGTCACCGGTGGCCCTGTAAAGATCAAAATAGGGTTCTATAGCGGTAAGCAGGTAATTGTGCGGACGGTCGTAGGGATAGCGCCAGATGATCGATTTTTCCTTTTTGGCCAGACCTTCCATGAAATAATTTTCCTGGAAATACTGCTGGACGGTATAAATATCCTGGCTTTTCCCAATCGGTGAAAAATAGGTACGCGTGATGGGAACAATCCCCTGTGGACCTTGTCCCGAACGGCGCAGCAATTCAGGTAAATACAGGCAATTGTCAAACCAATCGTAGAATCCACGTACCAAACCGAATGCCTTCCCATTGCCGGCATATCCGGCATCCAACAAGCCGTGAGTCAACCAGGACCTTACATAAGCCCCATTTTCAGAAACAAATATATCCTCCTTCTTGTAGGCCATCAGGTAGCCATCCCCCTCCTTGCAGTCGTCAATTACATCAATAATTTTATCCATCCGGGTACGAAGCGGTCCATTTTCCTGCCATCTTAATGTATTGCCGGCTCCCATTAAAAACCGTCCTGCTTCTGAACCGGGAAGGTTGTACATCCACTGCCTGCTCAGATTTTCATTATACGGTTCGACCTCTTTTCCTGACCGTACCCTGAAGTTCCGGGTTAGTTCATCCACCGTAAAGGTCGACATCAGATAGTCAATATTGTTATCTACGGTGGTTTTAAAAATCCCTTCTTTTAGGGAAACGGATTTACTATCAGGAACTTGTGCTTTATTTGGGACCGGTTTCCACTGCGCCCGGGGAATCACATTTTGCGGATTATTGGTTACCACGCCCTCGCCATTGGGACGCGCCGCACGTGTGAGTACATTCCTGCCCAAATCACGGTATTCTGAGTCAGTCACTTTGCATCCCTCAGCAATATTTACCCCCTTTGAGAGCACATCGATTTTTGTAAATGCGAGATGCTGCTGACGAAGTCCGATGGCAGTAATCCGGACATATCTTTTTATGATGCCTGACAGCAATTTACTGTCAACCCCGAAGGTACAGACTTTGTCGGCCGGGTCAGGGAATCCTCTCGACTTGTCGGAAATCAGGACCACTTTTTTAAAATTGGGGTCGTTGGATGCTTCGATTCTAAACATTTCAGGGAATCCTTCCGAAGCGATAGCATCGTAAACCCTTACGAAGGGGTAGAGCTTCACGGCATCGAAGCTTTTGCTTTCTCCCAGGTCTATTTGAACCCACCGGATGGTGTCGTTGGTTTTAGCTGATTTTGATTTATAAACTTCGGTGAATAAGCGGGCCACACGCTCCACACCCATGCCTGACGGATCAGTTGTTACCGGGGAGGGAACCACTTGCCCATAAGCTGTTGCAACCCATTGACCTGCTGTCAGGGCCAATACCATACAAAATTGAATAATTCGCTTCATCTGTTTCTGTATTTTAGGATTGTTATTCATCTGTTTTTTAAAATGTTATTCTTCTGTGTATTCAAAAACATAATCGCCAGACCCGGCTTCAAGAATCAGTTTTTTATCACTTGTCCCGACATATGTAAAACTCTTGTTCCCTGGGATTGCAACACCATTTACTGTAGCTTTTGCATCAGAGCCAACAGGGAGCATTATTGTTGCAGTAGCGTTTGCAGGTATTTTTACACTAACAACTATTTTTGTCCCTTTCCTTTCCCATCCTGATGCTACAGTTCCGTATGAACTTTCAAAAGTAGCCTTTGAAAAGGTAAGTTTTTTTGAAGGATGCGGCTGAATAATGAGATGTTTGTATCCTGCTCCCATAGTCTCTATCCCTGCTGAAACCCTATACATCCAATCTCCTATTGCTCCATAAGCATAGTGGTTGAAAGAGTTCATGTCAGGAGTCTGAAAGGTGCTGTCGGTTTTCTCACCATCCCAACGTTCCCAAATAGTAGTTGCACCCATTTTTACCGGATATAACCATGAAGGATATGATTCCTGGAGGAGCAGGTCATAAGCAACATCAGTATATCCATTAGCCGACAAAACATGACATAAATAAGGTGTGCCAAGAAAACCTGTTGATAGGTGATTCCTTCTGCTTTTGATATCATTTACCAGGAAACGGGCAGCATTAGGACGTAAATTCTCAGGCAGCAAATTAAACATAAGTGCAAGTACATAGGAAGTCTGTGAATTGGTTCCAACTCTTCCCGCAGGTGTTACATATTCATTAATAAAAACCTTCTTTATAGAGTTATACAGATCATTATAAGTCTTTTCATCTTCTGTCTTTCCAAGTTCTTTTGCAGTTGCAGCCAGGATACTTGTTGAATAAGCATAAAAAGCAGTAGCAATATAATCATGTTCTGTAAATCCATCAGGTTCGGTGTGATTATATAGCGGTGGATGGTAAAACAACCAGTCACCAAATTTGCTTCCATCTTTCCAGATTAAACTTTTGCCCGCATTTTTTCTGATATACTCCACCCATGCCTTCATGCTCGAATACTGATTTTCAAGTATCCGTTTATCTCCATATACAAGGTACATGGTCCATGGTGCTATAACTGAAACATCACCCCATCCTGAGGATGGTTGAGTTGTCGAAGCCCCTTGCTTGCTCAAGATATCAGGAATAACATCAGGCACTTCACCTCCAGGTTTCTGGTCAGCTGCAACATCTTTTAACCACTTTGTAAAGAAAGATGATACATCAAGGTTATAAGCTGCTGTCCTGCAAAATGCCTGAGCATCGCCGGTCCAACCAAGACGTTCGTCTCGCTGAGGACAATCGGTCGGTACATCTACAAAATTTCCTTTTTGTCCCCACTGAATATTATGCTGCAACTGATTGAGAAGCGGACTTGAGGACTCATAACTTCCGGTGATAGCCATGTCAGAGTGAACAACAACTCCAGTTAGGTTATCAGTTGTAAGTTCACCCGGAAATCCGATTACTTGAACAAATCGGAATCCCATAAATGTGAATCTGGGTTCATATATCTCTTCACCGGTCCCCGCAAGCTTATATGTCAACTGGCACTTTGCATCACGCAGGTTTTTAGTATAAAATTCACCAAATTTGTCCATTACTTCTGCATGACGCAGAGTGACAACAGTTCCTTTTGTTCCTGTAACTTTTAGTCTTAACCAACCAACCATATTCTGACCCATATCAACTATCAGATTTCCTTTGGGAGTTCGGAATATTTTGACAGGCTTTATTTCCTGAATTTTTCTGACAGGTGAGCCTTCAGATGCAATCAGGTTGATATTAAAATTTCCTACACTTACTTTTGTCCACTTACTGTCATCATATCCTGAAAGATTCCAGCCGGTAAGTTTCTTTGTAGCATCATAGGTTTCACCATTATATATATCATTCATTAGGATAGCCCCATCATTTGTAGCTTTCCATGTCTCGTCGCTTAAAATAAGCGATTCTGATCCATCTGTATATGTGATTTTCAATTGCATAAGAAGACCAAGACTTTTTCCATAAATAGCCCAGTTATCTTCCCATCCAAGAGTACCTCTGTACCATCCGTCCCCAAGTACAGCACCGATTGCATTTTTGCCTTTCACCAGCATGCCGTAAATATCAAATACTTGATACTGTAGTCTTTTCCCATAAGATGTCCAGCCAGGTGTTAGCACCTGATCTCCAACTTTTTTACCATTCAGCTGTAGTTCATAAAAACCACGGGAAGTAACATATATTCTGGCACTTGCAATATTCTTCGCAACCGTGAATTCCTTTCTGAAATGTGGAGAGGGGGAATACCGAAGTGTATCTCCTGCCATCTCAATCCATTTTGCTTTCCAGTCTGTTTTAGAAAGTAAACCCATTTCCCAGAAAGCAGTTTCACTCCATTTTGATTGCTTACCTTGTTTGTCTACGATTTTCACCTGCCAGAAGTATCTCTGTCCTGTTTTTAATTCCGGTCCCTGATATGGCAGCAATACAGATTCTTCAGATGCAACAGGTCCGGATTGCCAGACTATCTTACCAATGGAAAAATTCTCATCTGTCGCAACACGTATTGAATATTCTTTCTGCATTATACCGTTTCCTTTGGCACTGATTTTCCATGAAAACCTTGGTTGCCTAACATCAATGCCAATAGGATTTTTCTTATGTTCACACGTCAGATCCTTAACTAACAAATTCTGAGCAAAAGTGCTTTGCATAAGACAAAGCAGAATCAGACTAAGTATAAATGATTTCATGTTTGGATTTAATTTATGTTTGAAGAAAGAAGAAACTTAGATATATTCATTGTTGTCCGGTAAAACCGTGATTTCTTAATTTTTGCATTTAAACTCGCTGATAATCAGAAAGAGTATTTTCGTTTTTCAAAAGAAAGCCCCCTACATCTCCGGAAACAGTGAAAACCAATTACAGATCAGATGTAAAACGCATTCCATTCCTATGGAATTTTATAACTTCTCTTCCTTTTTTACAGATTCGTTGTGCCAGTTCAGAGATTTTACAATTCTCAAAACCCTTTGTATCGGAAGCAAACTTGTCTCCGATTGGGTCTGCCCATTTTTTAGGAATGGCATCAGCTCCGGAAATGCAGCCCAATAGTGCACCCACTGTAGCACAGTTACAATCAGTATCATGACCATAAGATGCAGCTAAAAGCAAGGACTTTTCAAAATCACCTTTCCCATAGAGCAGGGTTAAATTGACAATACCGGCATCCCAATAGTTGTGAAATGTTTCAGATGTATCCTTTGTGCTCAGATACTCCTTGAAGGCATTCTCAGAATTAGGGTACTTTTTGTATAATTCAATTGTTTTTCTAACACTCCTGGCATATTTAGAATCTTTGGGTATTTGCTTTAATGCATCCAGCATGATATTTTCTACATTGTTTTCACAAAATGCTTTGGCTATCATGGCTGCAACATATTGTTCACCATAAACTCCGTCACCTGCATGGGCAACAACACCATCACGACGGCCATACTCTGCGGCAAGGTCCGGTCGTCCCGGGCAGATAAGACCGCAGATTTCCGCCTTCATTTGACCACCGATAGCAGTACTTAGCCTGTGCTTACCTGTCTCCGGGGGTAAGATTCCATCAACTAATTTTATATAAGCTATCCCTTCCGCAAGCATACCAAGATCCAGGTAACGTTTGGGACATAATTCAAGCCAGGATTTACCGATTGCCTGGCAACCAATATCAGGACCATTTTTTTCAATACAAGAAAAGAACACGAGTTGAAAACTAGTATCGTCATCAGGAAGAAATCCTACCTGCGATTTATTAGAAATGTAATCTAATGATATCCCAATTTTATTGGGGCTGCGGCCTGAAATATTCCTTGCTTCCAAGGTTATTTCAACATCCTTCCCGGAAGGAAGACAAATATTTGAAGTAGCAATTGCGTCCAATTTAACCCAACCAGGGGCATTAAAGTGGGCTATACCATTTTCTGAAACGGTGACAAGACTCCAGTTTTTCCAGATCTTCGGAATAAAATCGGGCACATTGTTGACCCCTTTAATTTCAAGTTTTCGGAGTTCGCATTCATTTCGGTTACCAACATCGCCAATGATCCAGATAAGAGGCACAGCATGTGTAACTGTAGTATCGTAATCAGGCACATGTAAATTTATTTTTACGCTTTGCCATTTCCCGTCAGCAGGATAGTCAACTTCCTTTAGAACACTTGAGCTCCGCATGACCCTTTCATCGAAATAGCCAGTATAGCCCTTAATATCACCGAAATACCTTGAAATTTGCTCCTTACTCCAACCTTCTATAGGCATTCCAAGTGCGCCTCCAATACATTTCCCTAACCATTCACCTCTAACTTTATTATAATAAATTTCATCCGTTGGGACACATGATTTGTTTCCAGGCTGGGAATGTCCATTAAAGAAAGTCAGGAAAGTAAACGCTAAAATTGCATAAAAAAGTTTCGTTTTCATCTTTATATTATATTTAATAAAATGCGTATTTCAGGATTGTGTCTTTTTATACCTTGGATTGCCGATAAACTAATTGTTTTCTCTTCTCCATTTCTCTTTTTCTATTCCGCCGCATCCACTGCGCAACGGAAACCCAAAGTGCCGGCACGGTCCTTGCTGGGCGCCATTAGCAGCAGCTTGCCATGAGTATTAAGCTCGATATTGTTGGGGAAATACCACATTGAGCCTTGGGGATGAAAGTAGCTGCCGCCGCGGACAATCGCCGCGCGCGAATGCTCATCGCGGTATTCATCCGTCCACTGCCAGACATTGCCCACCAGGTCCATGACGCCAAACGGACTGGCACCCTTGGGGAAGGCGTCCACATCTGTAGGCGGCCTCAGGACATTTTTATCCGTACACTCCGGGGGAATCGCCCCGGCATTCAGCTCATTGCCCCAAGGATAAAGTCTTCCGTCAGTACCTTGTGCGGCGTATTGCCACTCTGTTTCATGGGGCAGCCGTTTGCCGGCCCAGGCGGCATACGCACGGGCATCTTCCAGCGAAACCCAGGTAACCGGCTTGTTGCCCCAGCCTTCCGGATAGGAGCCGTCCTTCCAGTCCTTGAGGAAATTGTAATCATCGCGCGGATGATATTTAGCTGCGTCGACGAACTTCCTGAACTGGGCATTGGTCACCGGATAGGTATCGATGAAAAACGATTTAAGCGCTACGGGGTGGCGATGATACATGCGCGGCGAATCTTCCCAGGGATATTGCACATCGGCGCCAATCAGGTTCCAGCCCTCGATTTCGAGGCCATCGACTTTGAATTCGAAGGTTCCCCCGGGAATCCGGGTCATACCTGCCGGCGCTGTCTTCGCGGGTGCGGTGGCGGCAATTGGCACCTGCTCTTGAGGCAGGAATTTCCCTTCGCCGGAGAAATCCACCAGACGCTTGGCCGAGTAGGTGTGCATCTTTTCTAGCAGGGCTTTCAATTTCGGATCCGGTGCGCCCTCAACGGCCAGCACTGAACCGAAGCCGTTTGCTTCCATCCTGAAACTCAAGACCAGCTCCTGGCCATCCTGCACGGGCTTCAGTTCCACCCCGTGCCACAGGTCGAAATAGCGGACGCCGGGGCTGGAGGGCACACGCAACTGCGGACCGTCAACCTGATAGGTATTGCGGTTGATCACAGTCCAGAGCGTTTGCTGCACACCGGAAAAGCGGCTGGCAAAAATACGTTTTTGCTGCGTTGGAGTGTGCGGTTCCCAATCACGGCTTACGAGCAGATCCGGAAATGTGCGCATGATGGTGGCGATCCGGCGCAGGGCTTCACCGTCCCGTGGAGTGATCCCATTCCAGAGGCACCAGATACTCTCCCAGGATTCGTACCCTGTGCCGTTGAAGAATGCACTCTGCATATCCCAGTTCCTATCCCGGGCCCAGCGATCACAGACATTGACCATGTGCCGGGATTCGAGCCATTTGTATTTGCTGACGGGAGGGATATAATTGGCAAACATAGACTTAGCTGGTGTTGACCAATACCCCCAAGTCATGTTGATCCAGGGCAGTTCCGCTTCCCCTTCTGACAACCCGCCTTCCGGCTGGAACGCCAGGATATTACCGCTCTTGTCGGATTCGGTGCGATAGCTATAGTCTTTATCCATGCCTGTCATCGTGTCGCCGTTGACGCCGTCGGCACCGATCGCTTTCATATCCCGCGCGATCGCTGTCGGGAGCGAAACACCCTCATCGCGCGACCCCTTTTGCCACCACGGCATCACAGCGAAAAGCACTTTGACACCGCGCCGGTGGAAGTCAGCCACCATTTGTTTCAAGGCAGGAATACCGCCCGGCAGGGCGCGGAACTGGTCAAATTGATTTTGATTATCGATACCAATATTGGGATAAATTGCCCAGATCAAGACCGCATCAATGCCACCATAGCGTTTTTCCAAATCATTCAGGTAACGGTCCACCGTATATTTGCCGGTCTCCACATCAAAGAAATAGCGGTCCTCGACCATCATCTGTGGCTGGATAAAGGCACTCTGACACCACTTCAGTTCCGGCCGGTCGTATTCAGCGCCGATATACTTCATTTCGGCCAGCTTTAATTCGCGCCATTTTTTCATGTCTGAGAGCCAGCTCTTATCTCCCGGCTGTGGTCCGGGGATCACCTGGCGAGCCATTTTGAGTTTGGTTTCCAGCACCTGGAGGCTACTATCTGCAACTATAGGCCCGTTTTCTTTCTTAACCTGAGCGCTCAGTGCCAATCCGGACATCATCAGGATTGCTAATAAAACAAAATTCCTAATATTCTTCATTTTCTCTTTTTATGTTGTTATTACTTTGCAAACACCTGTAATTCCGTGCACAAGGAGAATGCCTGTTCAGGTTTGTCCCCCCGGCAGGGCGTTGCAGATTGAGAACAGGTGTATCATACGTATATAATTTGTTTTTTTATGGTCGTATGGAATAGCCATCCGCCTGGCGGTTTCATTTCGGTTGGTGATTTCTCGATCATGTCTGTTCCATGGTATTATCTGCGATTCGTGAACTGATGAATGACTTAACCTTAAAGTATCTTCTGCGACACAGTGACATCGCTGATCTTGTCCAACCAAGAAGCGGCTTTGGTGGTGCCGTAGAACCCGAGACTCAAATTCCCCGAATTGGTAATCTTTTGGGTCAGTGTATAGCTCTTCCAGCTATCGGCGGTCAGCGAGGTGGTGTCGAACGTAATGGGGTACTTCGTCCCGCCGACGTCGAAATACGCGACCCCTTGTCCCCCGGTTGTGCCTTTTTGCCTTCCGAGCCAGAAGGTTACCGAAAGCGTATCTCTGGCAGAAACGTTTCGAGGCAGGTTCTGCACGAGCGGGTGGGCAGCCGGTGTGCCATCTGTGCTGATCAGCGCGCTCCAATTACCACCGCCATCGACGGTACTTGAGAAAGCGTCTCCAGTCACCACTTGAAGTTGCTGGAAATTTGTGGGAGCCTCTATTGTACTCCACGGGCTTCCGAACTTTGCCCAAGGACCACCAGTAGTGGTACCAGGTGTCTCAAAACTTCCGTTCATCACCGGAATCTGTAATGCGGTTGGGTCCAGAACCTTCAGGGGTAGTTGGAGTGTTGCCTTGCCCACACTCCGCCCCATCTCGTTGGTGCTATAGCCGCCCGGAGCATCGTAGAAGACATACAGCTTGTCTCCAACCTGAACCACTGAAGGCATACCGATGCATTTATGGCTCCATGTGCAGTTGGAGCCGTCGAGCACAATTGCCTTGCAGGCTGGATTCCAGACATTGATGTTCTTGGTCCAATAGACCCAAATGGCGTCCGGACACAAATCGCCAATATGATTGGTGAACAGGAACCAGGTCTTGTTGGTTGGCTCATAGTATATCGAGGAGTTCTCAATATTTTCGGTAACAGGCAATGCAGGAACGGGGTCAACTGTCCACTCGCCATTCAGATCTTTCGTCCGTGCGATGGAGATCGTTCTCCTCACCTTTGCATCAGCGGCACCGAAGAACATCATGTACTCATTGCCCTGTCTGAGAATATGACCGGGATAGGCGGACATTGAATAGTAGGTGCCCTCTTTTGTACTGAAGGGAACTGGGTTGTAACGTTTCGTCCATGGACCTGCCGGAGACGAGCTCATTGCATGTAGCGCCAAGTAGGGGGCAATGGGAATCTTTTGAGTGCCTCCCGTTGTGTTGGGAGTGCCCAGATAAAACATATGCCAAAGATTATTGTCATCCTTGATGATCCAGGGCGAGCAAGCAGCCGCGGAATCGGCCCATCCGGGTCCAAAGTCGAGCAGGGGCCCCTTTCGCTCCCACGTTTTCAGATCGGTGCTCACTGCCAGGCACGACACCCAACCTTTGGGCCCGGCACCGTCGTAATACAAATAGTACGTTCCGTCCACGAAATTGATCAATGCCTCGCGGGCATTCATAGAATCACACTGATCCGGCCCCTTTCCATATTCCAGGAACTTGCCCTGGTCCACAGCATTCAGACGGTATGAGGGATAGGGGCGGCCATCCGCATAGCTAACAGGATTCTCTACCAACACCAGACCCGTGCCGGTAGCTCCGGGTTTATTGTCTCTTCCAACATGAACCTGAACGCCACCGAAGACGTAGTCTGTCACTTTCTGGCATGTGTTGTCGTAGAGGTTGGATTCAGGGTAAAGGGTCATGCAGTGCGCATTAGGTGGTTGCCGGAACCTTTCGTCCAAAGGCATAGCTGGGAACGCTGCAACGGATCCGCTCCGGGCTGCGCATGCCATGGACGCCTTAACCGCCTCAGCGGCTTGCAGCATCTCACGGTCTGCGGTGACACGCGCGAGTTCGCTGAAGCCGACGAGGACGGAGAGGAGCTGATAGGCTTTGCCAGTGGCGATCTTGTTGACCTGTTTCATGGTGAGCAATGACTTGATCAGTTCAGTTGCAGTGAAATCAAGCTTCTTCCGCAGTTCAGCGTCACAGGTATTAACCCAAGCCATCGTGGCTGCATGCAGCCATTTGCCAATATGCTCACCATTATATGACCCGCCTGGTCTATTGCGATAAGTCTGGAGCATCCGGTCCGTGTCAATCTTTACCATCCGGTTCTTCTCGTTGGCATAGATGAGTGAGCCAAGCCATCTGGTCAGCTGCAGGCAATAGGGCTGCTGAAAATCCTGCTTGTCGGAAGTGGCGCAGGTGACCTTCTCCGGCATCGGCGTTACAGCACCGGTAAGCGGAGAGATCGCCGCCACCGTGCTCATGATAGTCATGATCAGCTTATTCATTAAACTTCGTCCTTTTCACCTGTTGTCATTACAAAATTATCTCACTCTGATTCGATAAGAATCTTGTTCCAATACCCACCCTCCCAGCACCATTCTCCGGAGGCCTGATTGTAGAGCTCCAGAAGGATACTCTTGCCCTGATACTTGGAGAGATCTACGGACACGTCGAGCCAGCCGTTGGTCGCTGTGGTTGCCCCAACCACCTTGTGAAGGAGTTCACGCGCATCGGCTTTGACAACCAGGGTCCATTCGCCACCCCGGTGATGGCCAACTGTCAGCTTGAGCGTCGTCTTCTTCCCGGCGGGGATGTTTACGATACGGCTGAGAACGCAGGCGGTTTCCTTGTCAAACGGGTGTGTCACGAGAACATTCTTGCGCCCCAACTCCTCGTCGCGAAAACCGGGTTCCATCTCGAGCCCCCAGTTCGCGATTGACCAACCGGGCGCCAGTTTATGGACGGCTTTTTTTAGAACAACTATCGAACCTGGAATCTCAATCTGGTCAATCTCGGCCTCGGTAAATTTGCTCTCCGCAATTGGACCCGGAGCCCAGCTCAGCTCCAGTTCGCCCGGCTTCACAGGTTTTACGGGGATAACAAAAACATCTTCGCCATTCGCGTCTTTCTCAATCCGGCCCCCCTCTTTCACGATTGCCTGGCGGGCCAGCTTCTCGCAGACATCAAGGAGGCGTGGCACGTTGTAGGCCGTGTGGCTGAAGATCATCTTCTCATTGAGTTCATTCGTGAAGCGCTCCGGGAGTTTTGAGAAGCCGATGATGGTGAAGAGTACGCCAGCAGAACTCGATGGGTTGCAATCAGAGTCCAGGCCGCAGCGACAGGTGATACTCATCGTCTGGTCAGGTTCGCCATTTCCATAGAGCAGTCCGATGAGGACATAGGCGGCGTTGATCTTGCAATCGATCCCGTCAAACCCCGTGGAGGCCTTGAGGTACTCTGGATTCTTCCGGTACTTCTCCTGGCACCGCTTCCAGCAGTCCTCCCAGGTCGGACACTCCTTCGACCATTTCAGCACGTCGCGCACCATCTCGGCATGCTGGCTCTCAGCTGGAATTGCTTTGAGAGCAGCTTCAATCACCTTAACGATATCCTTTTCGAAAAAGGCCTCGGCATACATCGCACCCATGAACTGGCCAGCATACACGCCGTCGCCGTAGTTCATGAGATGACCGAACTTTTCGCCCATCGCAATGGCGACATTGGGCATGCCCGGCGCCATCAGGCCGGAATAGTCAGACTCGATCTGATAATCAATATCGTTGGGACACTTGTTGAACTTTGGGTGACCGGAGTTCGGCGGCGCGATACCCTTTCGAAGGTTCTCGCGGCCAGCGAAGTTGGCGCACGCCAGATTATAGCCGCTATTGGCGAAATCGATGCCGGCCTGACGGATACTGACGTCGAGACCATACAGTTCCATGGACCGAAGGAAGGTCATTTCGACATAGAGATCATCCTGCTCAAAGGCATCATTGATCATTCGAGGCTGCCACTTTAGCATATCGTTTTCCGGTATGATCCTGTCTTTGTATTTGAACTCTGTGGGCGCACCCCAGGCGACACCAACCATCTGGCCACTCCAGCCGGCCTTCAACTTGTCGCGGTACTCCTTCACCGACAGGCGGCGGTATTCTACTGTCTCCGCTCCATGAGCCGTCATAGTCACCAGCATGAATAGCAGACCCAACCAAACGCATTTACTTTTGCTAATCTTCATCTCGTTCATATTAATTATTTTTTTAATTCAACTATTCTTTAATCACCCGTTGATTCTAAGAAATTCTTCTATTTCCATGCGTGCCGGCACCGAACTTTGCGCACCCATCCGTGTTACCGATATGGCTGCCGCCGCATTCGCGAAGCGGACGGCTTCCTCCAGTGCTTTTCCTTCAACCAGCGCTACCGCCAGCGCTCCATTGAACGTGTCGCCTGCGGCAGTGGTGTCCACCGCTGTAACCCTGAAGCCCGGAACCAGTTTTCTTATTCCCTCACCGGCAACAAACGCCCCACGCGAACCCAGCGTAATGATCACGGTCTTTACACCCCTGGCAAGCAGGATATCAGCGGCTTTGGAGGCACTGTCATGATCGTCCACTTTTGTGCCGGTCAGCAATTCGGCCTCCGTCTCGTTTGGCGTGATGATGGAGATGTTCCTCAATAGCTCATCGGGCAGAGAACGTGCCGGCGCAGGGTTAAGGATCACCGGCACTGCGGCTGCTACAGCCAGATCAGCCGCTGCCTGAACGGTTTCAAGCGGTGTCTCAAGTTGCATAACCAGCATGCTTGCGCCGGCAAAGAGTTCGCCGGCATGGATGACATCCTCCGGTGAAAGATTGCCATTTGCACCGCCTGCCACGGCAATACTGTTCTCTCCGTCTTTGGCCACAAAAATCAGGGCCACACCGGATGGGCTGGACGTATCACGCAGAACATGGTCCGTGTTAATCCCCTCCTTTTTAAATCCTGCTACCGCATTGTCGCCGAACATATCCACCCCAACCCGGGCAATAAAGGTTACCTTGCCGCCTGCCCTTGCGGCGCCAACGGCCTGGTTCGCCCCTTTACCACCTGCAGCAGTGAAAAACTCACCACCCAGGATCGTCTCTCCAGGGCGGGGAATGTGATCCAGCTTAATGATCATGTCGGTATTTGAACTACCGACAACAATAATATTTTTCTTACTCATGATGTGGTCATTATAATTTCGATGCGATCAGGATTCCGAGGCCGATCACGTAAAACAGGAACATCGCCGCCAGCAGTTTATTGGTTCCTGAGGATGCCCCCCTGAATTCCTTCCAGATAAACACTCCCCAAAGTGCGCCAACCAGAGTGGCACCCTGGCCAAGGCCATACGCCAGCGCAGGATCTGCGGCGGCTGCTGCTATGATGTTGAAGCTCATGCCGAGACTCCAGATCACCCCGCCGAGTATTCCTATTCCATGGAGACGCATATTGCCTTTGATAAAGTAATCACCGAACGGAACCGGCGCACCGGTGAAGGGTTTGATCATCATGATGCTGTTCCAAAGGAAGTTCGACACCAACAGGCCGACAGAAAACAGCACGATCGAGGTATAAGGACTGAGCTTACCGGCTTCCAGCACCTGCGTGGCAGGATCAATTTTGCCCATGGATTGTGCCACGAAGCTGTAGAACCAGCCCATGAGCAAACCGGCCGCCACTGAGATGACAATCCCTTTCATTGGCGTCTTCTTTCCGCCGCTCTTCAATCGTTTGTAGGCGATCGCATCGAAGACGATGGCGACCATGATTGCTGCCACACCCAGCCCAAGCATCGGTGCATTGCCAACCCCGGTGGACAGGTAAGTAGTGATGACACCAAGACAAAGCGCAAGTCCCACGCCGACTGGAAAAGCAACCGCCATACCGGCAATATCGATGGCTGCGACAAGCAGGATGTTCGAGAGGTTAAAGATCGCACCCCCGAGAAATGCCGAACCTAGCCATTCACTGTCGGCCTGGCGCAGGTCGGCAAGGAAAGATCGTCCTCCTTCACCGGTGCTGCCAAAGGTGAATGCCATTAAAATGGCCAACAGGAAAACTCCAATGGCATAATCCCAGTAAAAGAGCTGGAAGCGCCACTCCTTGCTTGCCAGCTTCTGTGTGTTGGCCCACGATCCCCAGCAAAGCATGGTGACGATACACATCGCCACCGCAACTGAATAAGATTCTACAATAATCATAAATTTTTCCCCTTCTTTTATTGATTAATTAATAATATCTTCACCGGTCCAAACAGACCGGATGGTTGTAACGTACTATTTGGCTTGTAAGGATTGCTGGGACACCATGTCTTTCTTTGTCCAACAGGTAGTTTGCTGTCGCCAATTAACCGGTTGATCCAGGTATTCACTACTTCGACCTTCAGCTGATTTTCGCCCTGTTTAACCAATTTGGTGATGTCAAGCCGGGAAGGTGCCGTCCACAATCCTCCTGCGTAAGTCCCGTTTACAGAAACTTTAACCATGGCAGTAAATGCACCAAGATCAATCAATACTCTTTCTCCTGCCGGCACCTTATCCAAATTGAATTTGCAGTTGTAGAAAGCTGTACCCGAATAGTATTTGATCTGGTCATCCTGCGAAGTCGACCAATCCTGAAGGGTTTCAAAGACAACAGGTTGTTCAGGTCCTCTTTGCGAGGCATCGAATTGGACCGTCCACGGGCCTTTCAGATCGGTGAGCCGGGTTGGTTCCGGGTAATTGGTTTTAATGCCTCCGGCCGGAACCTGGCCTGCACTTTTACGAAAGACCACAAACACACTCTCGGAGGGTTCCAGCTTTAATGGAACTGCGGTTGTATTTTTCTTCTGTTCGTAAGCCGGAAGGTTTCGCATGGAGCCGGTTGTCGCCTCCCAAAGTTCGGGCTGCATCCCTTTTACCCTGAATTCAGGTGTTATTGTTTTTGTTTCTGTTGTCTGATTCGATACAAAATAGATTTCACCATTGTCTGATGTGCGGTGCCCGTAATGAATCGAGCGATCTTCAGGTAATTTACAGTCAGGTACACAGTTGATCAAAGCAAAAGCTTCGTTCATGCTCATCCCATTGATGATCATTCCTTTGCCTACTTTTCTTGATTTCACATTCACGCCGTCCACATCTCCCCAAAGTTCTGAAGCGATTGTCCGAACCTGTTGGTCGGCTTCGGGCTGGTTCTGCAAACTGGGGGAACGTTTTGGAGCAGGACCAAGGATCACAGCACCATCATTTACCAAATTCATGATTTTCGCCAGCAGTTCCGGCCGCATGGTTTCCAGCCTGGGCAAAACCATAATCCGGTATTGTGTCCCGTGAGGCAAGGTGATCAGGCCATCTTTAACGGTCATGAATTTTTCAATTACCTCGGCATTCATATAATCAAACTGATAGCCAACCGGAAGGGCAGGATCTGTGATACCGGTCATTTTAGGGGTGTCTTCGCCGATAAAATAAGCCACATCAGCTACATTCAAACCCTGCTGAAGCATAAAATTGGTCCGTTTCAGGTATTGGGTATATACATCGATTTGTGAAAACCAGGTGTTCTTACGGTTAAACTCATTTCCGAAATAGGCATTCATCCCGGGGTTCTTATCCTCGTATGGTTGGTGGATAAAGAGAGTTAACGAAGTATTGTTGATCCCCTCGGCAAAGAAGCGGTCACCACGCTGTTTGATGGTTGCCGGATACCTGCTAAATGGGCTGCCCACACAAGTATGTGATTCTGAGGAAATTTTTGTTTTCCCGTAAATATGGCCACAAGAGGTCGCTGCCCGGTTTTCGATGTTTCCCAGATTGCCCTCGCTCCAGAACTCACCGCCCACCTCATCGGACTGCCCTCCATACATCAGGAACTCACCCAAAAAGCCCCAATGCCCATAGTTCTCCAGCCAGGTCTTTAATCCATGCCTATGGCTGACTTCTCTCAATCCCCCCACATAATCGTAAGCCACTTTGTCGGCAACCATCCGGCGCATATCCCAAAGAAAGCGGTCAGACGACTGCTCGCTGTTAACCACCATCCCTCCGTAAACCGGGAGGTAGGGAGTTGGGTCATACCCATACTTATTCCTGAACTCCTCAATAAATCCGTCAGTGAAGTTCTGTCCACCTGTTTCGTAGCTGTCCTGGACAACCACTTTGAAACACTTCCGGTCAGCCTCCGGAATCCGTTTTAGGACTTCGCCCATGTGTCCATAGAAGTGTTTCTCCACCAGTTTTTTGCTCATCTTGTCCACCTCGTAACCTGTAGCTTCAGGAGATGCGGGTTTGTTGACGGTACCCGTGGGGGTCATGCCGGTGCGAACGATAACCCAATCGCCTTCAGGAACGTCCCAGTTAAGGGTACCGTCGGCAGTCATATTTTTTGTGATGTCAACCACCTTCGAACCATCGATTACTAAGGCCTTGTCGTCCACTTCAGGTTGTTGCGGCCACTGGTAGTCTTTCCAGTATGGAAGATCTGTCTGATGCATCTTTGCCAGCGTTTTTTCACTGTACCTTTCCACCCGAGGGGCAGCAGACAATACCAATTCTGCAAGCCCGCTTCCGGGAATTGGATTCCGAAGAAAAACAGGGATGCTATCCTTTTCATTTTGTATGATCAATCTAAAAGAGGTAGCAGTGGTAGCCGGGAAAGTCACTACAACAGGGGCATAGGGGTCAAAACCCACGATCAGCCAAGGATTGGTACGGTTTATTTCAAATTCAGAAATTGTGAGGTATTCGCCATTGGAAGTTTTAGCCTGAAACAGGGACTTTGCCAACACCGCCTTTTCCGTGGCGCGGATGGAGAGACTGCGGGCTGTGAATGGTTCCTTTGCCTCGAAGTCCAGGGTGAAAGTTTTGCCTTTCGGAAAAGTGATCCCTGTCTTTTTGTTGCCATCGGTGATCGCTGACAGCCCTGTCACTTCGGGTGATGAGGTAATCGTTGCGTTCTTGCTGTTCAATACAAGTTGGCCATCTTTCGGTGCAGGATATGCAATTACCCTGACATCCTGGAACAGGTCGATGGGTTTTTCCAGCCTTTGAGAAAATTTCAAAGGGCCCTTTACGGGTGTTTCAGACGAAATCAGGTAGCGCATGGCATCCTCCGCCATGATCCAGGGGCCACCCGCCTGGCTCCAGCCGGGTGAATTGAAGATCCCTATTTCGATGTTCAGTTCGGTCGCCGTTTTCAGGGCTGCATGAAGGATGTCCCACCACTCTTTGGAGAGCATTTTTACTTTTCCGTACGGAACATCATCCAGACCGATGTTCCCGATAAATGCCCGGTTAATACCGGCTTGCTTCATTGCATGAAGGTCTTTGATAACCCCTTCTTTCGAAATGTTGTCAGATATCCAGAACCAGTAAACACTGGTTTGAATAGAGTCTGGAGGGGTGATAAAGACGGTTTCAAGTGCCCTGTTCGAAATTTTTGTGTTATCTGTAGAACATGATATGATAAAAAGGGTGGCTGCCAGGCAGATCAGTAAGGTGAATGTATTTTTCATACGTATATAGTTTGTTATTTAAAGGTCGCATGGAATAGCCATGAGTAAATATTTGCTTCGCAGATTTTCAATTCATTCCGATTTGTGATTTTTCAATCATGGCTATTTTATCTGTTTTTCATTTGACAGATGGAACTCCCACAATAATCATTCTCCTGTGTACCATCCGCCGGCTGGAGGACATGGTCTTTTCATCTATCAACCATTTATTCTCTGTTCGCATACAATCTCATTTTTCCACCGGGATAGCAAGTGGCAATTTCAGCCAGGCTAATCCGATATTTCTTTTCATGGGATAAGTACTGTATCCCTCAAAGGCATCGTACAAAATGGCAAGCCTGTTACCAACTTTTATTACTGAAGGCATCCCGATAGCACCCTTAGACCAACTACAATTACTGCTATCAAGTACCACTGCTTTGTTCGCGGCATCCCAGCGGTTAATATCCTTGGACCAGTAAACCCAGATGGCATCCGTATATTCTTTTTTATTGCTGTCAATTCCTATATGGTTTGTAAATAAGAACCAGTAGTTACTTGATTTATCAAAGTAAAGTGACGAATTCTCTACCTGCTCTTCTAAAGGAACAACTGGTTTTGAATCTATTTCCCAGCTTCCATTAAGATCTTTGGTACGTGCAATACCCAATGTTCTTTTTACTACTCCTTTATCATCAGTTGATCCGCTGAAAAACTGTAGGTACTGACCCCCGATTTTTACAATAAATCCAGGACTGGCAGTGGCGGAATAGTAAGATTCTGCTCTTAGCTCTAATGGTGTAACATCATACTGCTTTATCCAAGGACCTTTCAAAGAACTGGATTTTGCCTTCATTGTCAGATAAGGAAAACCGGGACTACGATCCGGTGCTGGAGTTGTATTAGGTGTTCCCAGGTAAAACATATGCCATAAATCCTTTTCCTTTATGACCCAGGGAGATGCTACACATTTTGAATCTTTCGACCCCGGAACACCTAAATTGAGGATCGCCCCCTTTTTTATCCATGATCTTAAATCATTGCTTTCTGCCAGACATGCCTTCCATCCCTCTTTACCAGCCCCATCGTAAAACAAATAGTAAATACCCTTGTCTTCATTTACAATTGCTTCCCTGGCACCATAAACATCGCAACTATCGGGCCCGTTTCCATATCTCAAAACAATTCCCTCATCAACTGCATTCATTCTTAAAATTGCCTGAGGCCGTTTATCAATATAGCCAGCATTTTGTGCCATCAGGTTTTGACAAAAAATTAAAGAGACCGAAAGAATAAGATTACGGTTCATACTGCTTCTTTTCATAATTATTTATTTTAATTTAAAGATAATTCCATCAATGCTGTCATCAAACCTAGAGGCCAAAACTTATGAAAAAACTGAGTAAACGCAGTAACCTAAGTTGTGGTCGCAATAATGATATAAATTATTAAACTGCTTATCCCCTTTAATCAGAAAATAATCTGATCTCAGTTATCTTTTTAGGCATCCAGACCTGCATCTGCCCTTTACCTCTGTTAGCCCAGGTATAATATGGGATTGCAGTAATTTTCCTACTGACTGAGTTGATATTCTGACCATCGGTTGAAACTGTTGAAACAGGAGCTTCTGCCTGCAATATAACTACTCCATTTAATAAGTCAGGCCTGTATTCGGCACTGAAAGTAATATTATCAGGTATAATTATATTCATCGTTTTGCTGGCATTATCTGAATGTTCAAAACAATAAACCAGGGGACCTCTCTGGAGAGCAACGCGGTTACGGTCTTCTTTTAGCTCTTCAATAGCCACAATTCTGCGAACAGGCATTGGCAGGTTTAATAAAACCAAATCTCCTTTTTTCCATGTTTTCTTAATTACTGCATAACCATTGACCATTTTATAGGTTGCAGGAATCCCATTCAGTGATATAGAAAACTTCTCTGAAAAGTTATCTGAATAATAATAAGTATTTCCGGGCACCGGTTGACTGTTTGACCAGCCCGGAATGCGGATATACAGGTCAAACTCTGTCTGTTTTTCAGGAACTACCAAAATTTCAACTTTCCCATCCCAAGGGTATTTTGTCAACTGTTTCACCTGAATTTTTCTCTCTTTTATGGTAAATGATCCTGTGCTGCCTACAAAAAGATTAACCCATAATGCATCGTTGTTTTTTGCATAAATATAATTGTCTACAGATTCAACCAAACGGGCAATGTTTGATGGGCAACAAGCTGTGCCAAACCATTCACTTCTGGAATTATTCCCCGTTGATGCCAGTGGATTTCCATAAAAAAACCGATCTCCTGAAAGAGATAATCCGTCTAAAGCGCCGTTGTAAAGGCATCTTTCCATAACGTCTGCATATTTACTTTCGCCTGTGAGCAAGTTCATACGCTGATTCCAAAATACCATACCTACAGATGCGCATGTTTCACAATAAGCCAGTTCGTTGGGCAAGTCATAATCAACACTAAAACCTTCATTTTTTCCTGATGAGCCAATACCACCAGTTATATACATGTTCCTGTATACCACATCTTCCCATACCTGTTTCATGGCCTTCATATATCCCGTATCATTCTTTGCTGCAGCAACATCTGCTGCTCCGGTATATAAATACATTGCACGGACAGCATGACCGGTAATCCGGGTTTGATCCTTCAGGGGATACCTGTCCTGGCTGTATTCCTGGTCTGCGGGTCGTTCAGCAAAATAACCATGACCACGTTGCTGTAAGAACCAGTCTGACAAGTCAAGATATTTTTTATCTCCGGTTGTTTTGTAAAGTTTTACCAGAGCGAGTTCAATTTCCTGATGCCCTGATACCCAAGGACGGTTCTGCAGCCGGAAAGTAGAATCAATATGATTGGCAAAACGGACAGCAACATCCAATAATTTTCGTTTACCTGTAGTGTTGTAATAGGCCACTGCCGCTTCAATAAGATGACCGGCGCAGTAATCTTCATGTATATTCATGTCGGTCCACCGTTTATCAAGGCCTTCCAGGGTATAATAAGTATTTAAATACCCATCAGGTAATTGTGCCGCAGCAATCTTATCCACCCATTCTTCGGCTTTCTTTTCAAGTACCGGATCAGGCTGATTTTTTAATGAATATGCAATAGCCTCCAAAGCTTTATATACGTCAGAATCATCATAATATATTCCTTCGTGCCTCCCTCCTTTTTTGGCAGCAACCTTTTCAAAGTTACGGATACGTCCAGTCTTGACCTCGGACTGATTTATACATACCGGAATGGTGACGGTACTCACGGTATTGATTCGCGGTTTCCAAAAATTGTCTTCAATTGATACCTGTGAGAAATTAACTGATTCCATTTTTTGAACAGAAGTTTGTGCTCCTGATTCTGCAATTGTGCACAAAAAAAGATATGAAGAAAGAAGAAACTTAGATTTATTCATGATTTTAAATTTATAGGTATCTGATCGCGAATAAATCGATCTTGAAAAAAGAGATAGAAATTTTGTCATTGTTTTTTGGGTTTTTGGTTTTTTATTTAACTGTTTCAACCAACAACAAACTATGGTAGCCTAAGATTTTTTCAGAAAGGGGCAGGCTCACCTTTTTGGTGCTGCCATCAAGGGGATTGTAAATCTTTAGGCTTTTTACATCTTCTGAAGTTGCTGTAAGTGTAATTTCCTCTTTCGAGTCGTTCACCACAAAATAGATTCGCTTGTCCTCTTTTTTGAAACGTGCCATGTTCAGTTGGTTGTTTGATGTCTCAAAGTCAATCGAAAACTCATTATCCCTGATTCTCTTTAAATCAGAAATGGGCGAGTCGTTGGTGAGCAAAGTTTTGGCAATTGCCTGTACTTCATTATGTTCTTCCATTTTTGCACCCAGGTGCGGCACTGCTTTTACCCAATGGACTCTAATGCCCGCAGCTTTAATCTCCTGAATCTTTTTTAACACATCCAGTGGAATCACCTCTACTTTTGGCATGACCAATTGAGAATATGTATGAGTACCAACAATCAGTTTTCCGTTCCTAACAGTTGATTTCAGCAATACGTCGTCGGTTACGAAATTGAAATCAATACCACTATTAAGAATGCTTTTCGCTAAATCGTCTACTACTTCCTGCCAGGCTCTGAATTGTGCTGTCATCTTTCGCCATGGTTTATCTGTTGCCAGATATTTCGATTGAAAAGTTTTAATGGGATAATACATGGCAACGGGCGCTTCGCTTTTAGAACCTCGCAACATCATAGCAATCCTGCCCACATATTCATTAAATTTTTTATATTCATCTGCATCATAACCATCTTCTTTCCTTTGGTATGGCATGTATGATGTAAACTGATTGATTCCACACAACATATTCATATTCACAGTACGTTTCATAATAGGAATTTCAGGAGTAAGGTCACTCAAATGATATCCAAAACGTAATCCAATCATCGGTTCAAACAATCCCGCGATGGAGGTAGAATCTCTGTCATCGAGGTATGCGGATGAACTCACATATTTTGCCATCCAAAAAATCCAATTTTTGTTATCGGCGCGCCCAATTAGTAAATCGCAGCCTGGGATATCAAATTCCCGTAAAAAGCGAATCATATCGCCATAAAAAAACACATGGCAAATTATATCCTCTTCCAGCAACGGATGCGCCATTGAGCGAACTCCATGATTCTTACACCATGCGGTAATTTGGCCTCCATAGTTTTTCGCAACCAGTTCGGCTATGGTCTGATAATACTGCAAACGCACGGTTTGTGCCTGTTCTGAATTTCCTGCAAAAAGCGCATCCAAATAAGGTAATAAATCATAGCCAAACATCGCCTGAAACGAGTTGATTATCGATTTCTCCCAGGGAACGTAGGGATATTCCGCAGTTGACCCGTCTTCCTTCCAATAACTTGACATAAGGTTTGGCTCACCGGTATAGAACGCATCTATTTTTCCTTTAATATTTCCGAAATGGTTGGCATAATTTTGATGGGTCACTTCTACGAATCTGGCACAGGCCTCTTTGTTTAGAAGACTTGGATAATGACCGGTCTGCCCATACTCTGTAATGGTTGATTGTGCCTGGGTGTCTTTGTCCAGAATTTTCTCTCCGAATACCGAAAGTTGCCAATTGCCTTGCAAGCCGCTTGTTTCAACTTTGTTGTCTGCAATCGTTACCTCCTGCGCAGTCGATAAATCTGGTTCCCCATTCACCACCTTACAAATATTGGCACGTATACATTTGATGCCGGAAGGTAAATCCTGAGTAACTTTTCCGGGGCCGCTTCCTGTTTTGGAAATGCGAATCATACCACGCGCTTCATATTCAGGATGCCCCTTAACTGTCAAACCGGCAGCAGAGCCGCTCGGATAGCCGGCTTCGTCATGAATCCAAACCTGAAAATCATGCTCTTTAGCCAATTCAATTTCTGATTTGAGTTCTTGAAACTTGGCTTCGTCCAAAAAATAGTGATCCAACCATACGCGGGTCTGTACTCCGCCAATTCCGAAGGATTCCATTTCCTTAAGCAAGGATGAGTTGATTGGAATATCTTGTTTGTAATGAATCAGTCTGAATTTATTTGATGGATTATCAAATTCTTTGTCAATTGTTTTGAAGTTGGCAATCTGAGCGTTTGAATCTATGCCCAAAGTGAAAAGTGCGGTAAAAACCACTGCAATCCGCAAGTGTTTGTAACTTATTGTTGAATTCATTGTTTTTTTTAAAAATTAATTAATAAATCCTGTTTAAAATCAAATTAAAATAAAACCTTTTCACCTAAACAACAGATGTGGTACAAATTAATAAGACCAGAACAATTAGTACTTGGGAAATGTAAAAAGTATTCCCGGGCACCCCTTTGTTGGGGCCTAAGCGCAGATTTCTGGGCACGAACAATTTTCAATGGTCCTGTACCTTTTTACCATTTATCTTTACAAGTAGCAAGTAGTTATCATTCTTTGCTACAATAATACCCCGGTCCTTGTTTTTCCCCAGATGAATCATATTTATACCCCTAACATCCCCATATATGAATAATCCGCTATCTGTATAAGGGACAGGTTCAAAATTGCCTTTCCCATCCCCTTTCAGATAAAGTCCTATACTGGCATCGTTTCTGACCGTTTCAACTTCAGAACCGTACATATTACCAGCAATGACAAGGTCTAGGTTCCCATCTCCATCGATATCCTGAGCAACAATGCCATTTACAGAAGATATCTGGGCCGGATTGGGTAGTGGATGAACATTGAAAGTCCCGTCACCCTTGTTTTCGAAATAACACGATGCAAAATTTCTTGCCTTATAATTCAATGCACTTTTCAAATTATCTGCGCCATAAACATCTTCAAGTGTTGCTTTGGCATATTCTTTATGGGAGTGAAACTTATTTTTAACAAACTGAGTTTGGCTCGCAGCGCGATCTGCTCCATCCAAAGCATAAAGTGTATCCTTTTCGTAATAACCTAATAAGATATCTAAAGTGCCAGTATTATCAAAATCTTTTGCATATACTTCAAAGGGGTATTTCTTACTTGCCCTATACCTGTAGTTCAAACCAAGGTTTCCTGCAACCAGGTCAATGTCGCCATCATGGTCGAAATCAGCAGCTACAATACTATTCCACCAACCCGTTTCCTGGGACAATCCGGCCTTATCAGTGATATCCTCAAAAGTTTTGCCGTTGTTTTTAAGCACCCTGACTGACATCCACTCACCAACTATAACCAGGTCCTTCTTCTGGTCGCCGTATATATCGGTAAAAACTGCATCAGTGACCATGCCTATATTTTTAAGTGTGGGAGCCACCTCAGAGGTTACATCCGTGAACAGGACCTTACCCGGCTTGCTGTCATTTCTTAATATATTGCTTGACGGGGGGAGTGGATATTTACCTGGTATCTGACGTCCTCCCACAAACAGGTCAAGATCACCGTCTCCATCATAATCGCATGCCACTACACATGATCCGCTTCCCGCCATGTTCGGTAAAGCATCCTTCATTTTTTTAAAATTGCCAGATCCGTCATTCAAATATAAACGGTCCTGTAAATTTGGTGATCCTTCTTCATCCTTATTACTCCCGCTAACAATATACAGGTCAGGATTACCATCATTGTCAGCATCAAAAAATGTTGCTTTAATATCTTCAAAATTAATATCTTCAGACCAGGGCTGACTGCCAGACCCTTTGAATCCATCCTTCGTCTGAACATAAAGTTTACCCGGATGACCTTTGGCTCCGCCGATATAAAAATCTTCCAAACCATCTTTATTTACATCACCTACTGCCAGTGCAGGTCCAAGATCTGACATCTTATGGGGCAACAAAATTTCCCTTTTGAAATCATCGAATTTATCCTCTTCATGTTTGTGATTCAGGTTCATCGGTTTGGTTACATCACTGAATAAAGCCGGAGTGGTATAGGAAAAGTTATGTATTTTGTTGGCATCCTCATAATTCAAGGTTTTACGCTGATTGCCTGGTACATTTGTTAGTACCTGTTCTTTCCCGTCGGGCCAGATAACATATATTTCAGGTACAATTGTATCAGATCCCAACCCAAAATGGAGAACCGGACTTACCGATGATTCGAAACCCCGGGTAAGGTACTGCTCCACCATTTGGTTTTGAGCTTTTTGCTTTAGTATAATTTTGGTTCCAATCCCAAAGGTATTTTGCCTGGGACCTTTAAGATTGAACTGTATATAATTTCCCAGTTTGTTTTCCCGGCTCATATTTTTGTAAATCAGAGACGAACCCGCTGAATTATTCACAACAATATCCAAATCCCCATCATTATCAAGATCTGCATATGCTGCACCATTTGAACATGTAAGAGAATCCTGTGCCCATACACCATTCATTTTTTCAAAAGTTAAATTCCCATTATTTCTGAAAAAATAGCTGCTTTTTTTTCTTTGGGGCATCTTTTTAATAACTTCAAATGTTAAGGGGCTGGAAAAGAGGTTGTCAATATCTACTTGCCTGGATTTAACCAATCTCATGACACTTTTGGTGAAATAAATAATAAAATCTTTATTTAAATAATCAGCTTTGAAGCCATTATGTACAAACAAGTCTTTTTTGCCATCATTGTCCATATCAAAAAGCAAAGGTGCCCAGCTCCAGTCTGTACTTGGGATTCCTGCAAGCTGGGCAATATCTGAAAAACCAGGTTTTTGACCTTTTGCAGTAATACCGCTATTCATCTGAAGGGTATTATACCTCCCCTGATGATGTAATCCCAAATCTACCAGTCCCTGGTAAATCTTTGAATCCAGTGCTTCAGAGCCGGTTTTAATAGTGTAATTATCTTCAGGCATCATTTCACAGGTAAAAATATCTGACCATCCATCATTATTAAAGTCAGCCAGATCATTGCCCATAGAAGCATAAGTCATGTGATTTAATGATTTATCACTGCTTTCCGTAAAAGTCCCGTTTTTGTTATTTATGTATAATGCATCCTTCCCAAGGAAATCTGTACATACATAAACATCAGGCCATCCATCGTTATTTAAATCGCTCACCCCAATCCCCAGGCCCATAATCAGGCTGTTGTTAATCAAGCCTGCCTTTTTCGAAATATCGACATATTTTCCATTCCGGTTTTCGTATAGTCTGTCACCTGTAATTTTGCTCTCCTTAATTACATATTCATTTATATTTTTAAATTCCAATACATTCATATCGGGCGAGTGATTTATTAAAAACATATCCAGATCCCCATCGCGGTCAAAATCGAAAAAAGAAGCCTGAGTGGAGCAAAGATCAATATCAAGTCCATATTTTGCGCTTTCCTCTTTGAAGGTAGGAATACCGTTTTTATCTAAACCCTGATTTACCAAAAGTTTATTCCGCCTCTTATTTGGATCAGTGTATCGCCCTGAGTTACAGATATAAATATCCATCCACCCGTCCAAATTTATATCCACGGTTGTTACTCCGGTGTGGAACCCTGCAATATTGCCGGTACCAGATGCCTCTGAAATATCTTCAAAGTGAAGGTCCCCTTTGTTCAAATAAAGTTTATTTTTTCCCAATGTTGACATAAAATAGAGATCCTGTAGCCCGTCATTATTAAAATCGGTGATAGCTACACCTGCACCATTGTTGTAATTTATATAGTTATACCCATTTTGTTCCGGTGTCTCAACGATTTTGTTTTCGAAATCAATGCCGCTTTCCAGGGAGGCTAAAATCTCAAAAAGTTTTGGATGTTTCTGATTATCATTCGAATCCTGTTCGGAACCGTTACGCCCTTTGCAAGAAACAAAAAGCAAGATTATTATGCCTATCCAAATGTATTTCATATAATATTCCCCTATATCCTTTACTGTTTGCACATTGTCCAATTTGAATTCAAATAACTTATTGTATTGTCCGGTACTTTCCGGGGAGTCACCTTCCTCGTCGAAGTTGATACCCACAACCCCGATCCCCTTCTTCAGCAATTGTTCAACATAATATTGATGGGTAAGAAAAGAAGAATTTTTGAGTCTTGGAGCATACCATACCCACTGAACTTCTTTCGCTGGTATTTCAGGTTTTATCACTAACGCTTGATAGCCATTCCAATCGAAAGGTTCAGCAGGTGGAGGGAAATCCTTTATTTCTAACATATTAAATAGCACTTAAAGTATAGATACATAATATATTTCAAACTCGGATATAACCGGACGGTCTGATCCTGAAATAATCAGAATCCGCATCTTCGAGGTAGCCACGAGAGGAAAAGTAATAACCTTATCTTGCTCCATTGATTTGTCGGTTGTCTTACTGGTATAATCATCGACCCAACGGTTACCGTCATAGTGCTGAATCTTAAAGTTTGTAATAATATCCTTAGCCTCTTTTATTACAACTTTGTTAATAGTTTGCGGAGTTTTCCAGTTCAGCTCCAGCCATTCATTTTCGACGCCATTTGCGGTCCATGCGGTTTCAATGTTTCCGTCGTTAGCCTTGAATGCCTCTGTGTTAGGGTTATCAGGATTGTGAATATATCTAAATGAAGACGCATTAGCTCTGGCATTCAATGCCAGGTTGTTACTATTGTATAGCGGCTCCGGAAAAGTAAGTCTCGGGGGGATATTATCAACACTAAATTTATATACCCCCGATTTTACATTGTAGATAAGAAGATTACCGTAAGCTTTATGTTCTTCCATTCCTATATACCTTATTCCCGGTGCGGTATGAGCGGGGGCATATCCACCTTCCGACACACTATTTGCATTGTTTGCAGGAATATAGACTGTTGCCTCAGTATTGGGAGGAATCTCTATATCAAAGGTCCCCTTGGATTTGTTTACTTTCCAATTGCAAACTATATCGCCATATATTGACTGGTGGCTAACATCTGCCCATTCTAAATCTCCCACTACGGCAGGTTTAATGATAAATTTTTTCATCCCGGGACTATCTGGATCGGGTCTGATTCCTCCAAAACCTAAAATAAAATAGCCACCAATTCCTGTGTAACAGGTGTGAATCATGCTCTCATTTTTACCGCTCCACACCTCGGGCCAGGTTGTCAACCCCTGCTCCAGGAAATAACCATAGCCAGGATGCCCTTTGTCTGTAAGGAGTTCATAAACCAGATCCATCCGCTCTCTATCTTCAAGCAGATAACGGGTATAAAGTCCCTGTCCGGAACTTCCGGTATCATAATAGGGAAAACCGTAAAGCATTTCATATTCCAGGACATTTTCAACCGATTCTTTCTCGTTTACCGGAGGGACACCGGCGATCAGTGCAAATAACTGATCGACCTGAATGCCGCGATTATATGTTTTGGTCTTGGAGTTAAAATTGTGCGAGTGAATATACGAGCGCTGCAGATCACGTCTCACAGCGTAGGTGCTTTCATCATCTAAGTTACCTGTTTCAGCGGCAATTCGCCGGGCTCTTTCAAGGATATAAGCATATATGCAATTATTAAAATGAAAAGCATCCTTGCTGTTTACGCTTTCGACAAAGTTCCCATGTGGTGTGGCCCAGTCTCCCAGTCCGGGCCACATAACATGCCATTTATCTGATTTAAAATTCTCATCGATTAAGGGGACAATCCCAGAGGATTTGTCGGTGCCAACTTTATGCAGCCAGTCAAACCAGCGGGTCATAGAAAGGTAATTGTCAGCAAGCGCTTTTTTGTCGCCATACCATCTATAGTTTTCCCACACGGAAATCGGATTATTTACACACCACATCAAAAACCGATGGGGAGCGTTTCTGTCGTTGATGATTGAATAAAACTGGCCGTTGGGGTCCTGAAAGTCTCTTAAATACTGAAGATACTGATCCATGTAGGCGCCGCTTTCAAAATTTGGCATGGCATCGCCATACAGCGCAGCAACACTTACTTCTCCCCAACCACGTCTTTCCCTATGGGGACAATCCATCAAAATCCCATCTAATGTATTAGCTAAATAGGTGGCAATATTTGTTTTATATATCTTGTTCAGCAAATCGTTGGAGCAGTTGAAACTACTGATTTGTTTCCGGTTAGAGGTAATGACATAACCTTTAATATCATTCAATGAAGGTTTATAGTTCAAGCCACTTATGGTAATCCAGCGACCGGCACCATAATTAAAGCGGTTACTAAAAGTGCCCTTTCCGCTGCTGTCATAAATATATTTACTCCGCTGAGACATGGTCGTAATTTCCGTGGTTTTATCAGCTATATCAAACGTAACGGTTTGCCCGGAAATGCCATTTAAGAGATTGATCTCAAAAAAACCTGTATAATTCTGACCCATATCAACAAGGTATGGTCCCTCTCCTGTGATAGCAATAGGTGTAATCGTTTTGTACCTAATCTGCGGCTCCAGGATTTGAGGACTTAGTTTATCAGGAACACTTCCATTCCAAACTACGGCATTATCCCAATCGCTGTCATTAAAGGCTTCAGCATTCCAGTCAGGAATATGTTTGCGGGCATCAATGACTTCACCACCAAAATTATATCCCTCCCAGTCCCCTGTATATGCACTGGAACTTGTCTTTACTTTCCAACTGGTATCGGAAAGAATTATTATGCTTCCGCCTTTATAATCAATATTCCCTTCTATATTCAGGGCAAACGGCATTGTTTTGATGGGTGATGTGCGGTCTAAATACCAGCTGGTCCAGCCAGATCCGTGCCAGATGGCAATAACATTGTCTCCTTTATGCAGCAGGTCGGTAATATCATAGGTGAGATAAAGTGCCCGGGTAGTTTCGTCTTCGAGCCCTTTCATCGCGCCCATATGTGAGAGTACGGGATTTAAAAAAAAATTCTTTTGCCGGACATAACCCGCCTTAACCTTATCATGAGCCGGATCACCACCAAATGTAGCATCATTAAAGGTTACCACGCCTGTTTGATTATAAAGATACCTATAAATACCATCGGCACCATAGGCAATGTCCACCACCTCGGTACCGAAATCGTACTTCCCGTTTTGCTCTGCACAAAACCTGAAGGCATCCGGCTCTGCTTTTTTCCCGTTGACGTATAATTCAAAATACCCGCCTGAAGCGATATGGAACATCGCTTGTTTTGGAGTGTGGAGAAGGGTGAAGTTTTTTCTATACCAGTTATGATCCAACATTGACCGGCCTTTTTTGCAAATCCAGGTGCCCCATGTTTCGCCCAGCTTACCGATAGAAAATCTTGCGCCAGGACTCCAGCTCGTCCAATGACCTGCTTTATCCTTTATACGGACCTTCCAGTAACATTGCTGTCTGGCAATTAAGGTAGCTCCGTCATATAAAACCTGCTGCGATTGATCCGAGGTAATTTCTTTGCTATTCCACAAATCTCCAATATTTAGGGATAACTTTGACTCACTGCTGGCAACCAAAACCTGGTACGAGGTTTGTTTCTGTCGCCTTGTATTGCCGGAATCCTTTATTTTCCAGGATAATCGGGGGCTTGCATTTTCAATACCCAAGGGATTGTTACGGTATTCACACCTCAAGTCTGTTACAGTTACATTGCCGGCTTTAATGTCTGCCACACAACCAGGATTTACTATTTTAAATGCCGTTAAAAAAACGGTAAGCAGCATTACAAAAGTGATTATCCCGATTTTTATCTTCATAATTTTTAGTGTTTAAACAAAATAAATCTTGATTCATAGGGATATAACCTGATCTCCAGGGTGTTTTTCCCATTTTTAAATATCCCTTGCGCGGGAAGTATTTCACCATTTAGAGGATTCCATATTTCGATGTTCCCACTTGTCCGAAAGGTCGCTTCTCTTTCCACAGGCTGATCGGACAAATTGATCAGATAATAAATATCGGAATGATCATCGGTACGGTGGTCGTAAAACAGTTCGCGACAAGGTTTATATAAGGAAAGATCAGGAACTACATATCCTTTGACAGCTTGCTGAATTTGCCCGATTTGAGTAACAATTGTTACATTTTTCGATTGTCTCATCAGAACTGACAGCTGAATAACATCTTTTGTTTCTTGCTCATTCATACCCAGTTGTGGCAATTCTCCAAAGACAACCAGGTAACCTCCGTCAGAAACAAAATCAGCGATTTTCCGGTAGGTTGAAAGTGGAATGATCCTCGTTTCAGGCAATACCAAACAACGAAAAGCTTCCATTTTTATCCGGAGATTGCCCTCGTTTATCACTGATTCCATAATGGCCTGATCATCCAGGTAATCGAAGTCGAACTGGTTTGCCAGCAATTCGCGCGAGACTTCACCAAATGCGGCATCGACCCGCTGGGAATTTGGCAAATCCGGTCGATATCGGATAATATGGGAGGTCAGATATAGCTCCGTACTTTTTTTTATGGAATCGGGAACTGATTCAGTTCGCATCGGTTCTGGTGGTTCCCATGTGGTCTTCTTCGTAGGGGTAATGCTTCCCCACATGGTTTGGATAGGATAATAAACTGCCACATCTGCCTTGTGTTTCCCCCTGGTCAGTAAAAGGCCCAACCGGCCTATGTAATCGTTGAAAATCTTCCGTTCAGAATTAGTGAATTCATCATAGCCATAATAGGAAGTAACCCTCGTCAGACCCAACACGTATTCATATCCCACAGTCGCCAGACGCATCCCGAATGAGACGGGAAGCTTCGTCGTCATTTGATATTGAGCTGATGTTTCGCTCATATTTTCAATTTTCCCCGACATATGAGTGACTGAACTGATCAACTTGGGAACCGGAATCTGCGTGGAATGGGCCAAAGCTGTCGCATCGGAAGTCAGCATATCCAGGCCGGGAAGGTCCATCCGCCGTAGGTCGCTGTACAAATTACCTTCATAAACAGCGTGCCAGTAGAGGCTCTCCTCCAGCAATCCATGTCCAGATGCGGCCGGACCGTTTGCCCGGCACCAGTTCTGAATCTGTCCATAGTAGTTCTCTTCAATCAGTTGTGATACAAAACTCCAGTAATCCAACCTTTTATAAACCGTTTCCTTCCCCCCGTCCTCGAAAAGGAAAGGAAGTGAAGGAACAATATCATACCCAAATTTTGCCATGAATTGTAACCTGAAAGAACGACTCCAGGGGATGGCCGGAAGTATCGTCCGGTCATTTCTCATATAGGAGGTCATCAGGGAGGGCTCATCTGTGAAAACAGCATGAATATAGCCGGAAACCTCAGCCGGAATCCATTTTTTATAGGCCTCATGAGTTACCGATATAAACCGTGCAACTGCATCCTTGTCAATGACATTTATATATCTGTTGCTGTCGGATTCGTTTGTTTGGATATGTGTCCCTTCATACATTTTTTTGAGATGAAAGGAGAGTATGCCCCATTGCTGTGAATCAGGAGCCGACCAGGAGACCACATTGGAGACTTGCTTCTTCTGAACGGACAGGTCGATCAGCTTTGAAAAATCGTATAAACCGTTTTTTACAGGTGCTGCGCAAATGAATATCGGTTCGTCGATATATCTTTTTCCCGTAGGCATTGTGTGCGAAATAGCCCCTTTCCCTTCAGTTCGTGCACAGAGTATCCCGGTTGTTTCAAATTCAGGATGGTCTTTAAGCGTCAGTCCACCAGCCTTTCCGCTTGGATATCCTTTTTCGTCATAAAGCCAGTAGTCGAGACCCAGTTTCCGGCAATAGCTTACATTTTCCTGTAAAAGTTTCCATTCATCCTTATCCTGAAGATAATTTCCGAATCCAACATTGGATACAACACCTCCGTAACCATATTTTTTCAGGCTGTCGAGCGTACCGTCAGGCTTAAGCCGATGGCTTATCTGCAACATCCGGTATTGTACGGGTGGATTGGCAAAACTGTGTTTAAGTGAATTTAGGTCAATGTCCTGACCAATTTTAATTGTGAGTCTCTGTCCATAACTGCTTTGGAAGGAACATTGAATTAAAATCATTACAAAAACAACAGTAATTAATTCATTCATATGTAAATAATTTTTAACTGGACTTTTCACTTCATTATTAAAAGAATTATTATAATAACTTATGAACCATGGGTTGAAACTAGTACGCAATTTTCACCGGTTATTTTCAATAACAGGTTTCTTCTCCAACCAGGTAGTTACCACACCACCGCTTTGGCTGGCATCGCTATAAGGTACAAGTACAATTTTGGTTGGAGCGCCATCAGCCATCGCATCCATTTGATAGGCTTGTGTGCCTACCCAGCCTTGCGGAAGAACACCTTCCACCTCCTTCATCTGGACAGACTCAGCTGAAAGTGAAACCCTGGCAGCATCGATTTTGTTGAGCGCCTGGTCGAAAGCAAGAACCTGCGGTCCTCGTTTGAGGGCGATATGTCCAGGATAGCTTTTCCCGCCATCAAGAATTTTTACCGGCATGGAAAAGGAAACATCGACTTTGTCCCCTTTCTTCCAGAGCCGGTCAATCGTTGCCATTTCAGCTGAATTGACTTTTTGTTTTACGCTATTCACTGAAACGGTAAAATCTGTTGCCCAATAAGGTATCCGCAATTGAAGTATAAATTGAGTTGCTTTAGCAGGTTCAACAGTTATTGAAGCCTTCCCATCCTGAGGGAACCGGGTTTCCGTTTTGAACGCAACGGTGGTTTTGCCCACAGTGGCTTTATACACCCCGGGCTGATAGAAGAGAATGGCAGGGTTATTCCCGATGATGCCGTCAGCAAACAGTGGTATCATGGCTATTGCCCGTGGAATACTCGACATGCAGCAAGAAATGTGGCATGAATAATCTTTTTTGCCCATTAAAGGGGTATAGTAACTTACACAACCGGTCTGCGGGTCTTCCGCTCCAAGCAGGTGATTGTAAACCGTACGTTCCAATTCGTTTAGAAACTCCATTTTACCAAACAGGGTAAACAACTGATAGTTGAGTTGTATCCAGGTCGTGGTGACACAACCTTCGGCCATGTTGGCTTCCACTCCGGCGGGCAATTCGTGGTCGCCTTTAAAATACTCATGTGAACTGGAGGACCCGGTAATGTAGAGACGCTTTTCAGTCACATCCTGCCAGGCGATCAAGGTCGGCTTCAGGTAGTATTCGTCGCCTGTCACTTTGTAAAGTTTGACCAGGCCAACCAGGATGGAAAGTATTTCATACGCCTTTCCATTAGAGGTTTTATCCACCCCGCCCAACGAATTCAGAGTTGAGATGATCTTGGGGCCATTGGCCTGGTCAAAACTCCGGACGATATATTTGCAAAAGTCCAGGTACTTTGTCTTGCCGGAGAAACGGTATAAATCAACCATGGGATCAAGGATGCTGGTCGTAGCCATGCCGGCCATCATGCCGAAATCTTTGCCATCGCCCTCCATGATGATGTCTTTTTGACCAGGGTTGTTTCCAAACGTTGAACTCATCAAATCGCCTATTTTCTCTGCAGACTCAAGCGCAGGTTTATACCCGGAAATCCGGTAATAACTCAACAAGCCGATCAGGCAATACTTGTGAGTCCATCCGTCCCATCTGATCCAGTACTTATTGGGCGCATAAGTGCCAATATAGCCATCATTCAACTGGCAGGTAATCAGTTGCTGCGCCATCCGGTCAATCAACACTTTAAGTTCCGCATCCTTTGAGTATTGATAACTGTTGAACGCCGCTTCGAGGAATTTCCCGATGTGTTCACCGATATAGAGTTGCTCTCCGGGGCGGTTGATAAATCCGGCCAACAATGCTTTTTCGTCCACTTTTTTGAGACGCTGATTTATATTAATATCCAACCGGCTACCCAGCCAGCCGGTTATGTTTTGTTCGTTAAAAGTTGCGGTTTGAAAATGATCTTTCGGAATTTGAGCAATAACAGGGTTTACAGGGTGATAAACAATATCCCGATATCCATAAACAGCATTTAAAACCGGTGTGTTTGAATCAAACCCGGCTACCCTGACCGTATAAACGATCTTCAGAAGGTCCACATTCGCCTTGTATTCAAAGTCAAACATGTTTTTACCGGTATTCAATACCGTCTCTTTCCGGTTAGCATATAACTCCCGCCCTGCACCATCCTGGAAACTGGCAATCACCGTTGCAGTCTGGGGCTTATTCAACTTATTTTCAACCAGCAACGAGTAATTCACAGTCTTGTCTTTGGGTAAAAACTGTTTTGTCAGCTCCTTGCCGGAGGTCAATGTCAGGAAGTGAGATGGAAGAGTCTCCGTCAATACAGGAACAGGCTTGAATCCCGCCCAGGGGTTGTTGTAAACGTGAACTGCTATGCAATTTCCCTTATCAAAATGCACATCAGACCCGTGGATCAGATAAAACCGATCTGCCCCTGTATCTTCCCTGGTTTTACCTACTTCCTTGCCATTCACATAGCAGACATCCTCACCCAGTATTTCAGGAAAATTCAGGGTCAGGGTTCCAGTCCTGGAAGCAAGGGCTTTAAACGAATCCGGGATCACAAAATTTGTTCTGTACCAACGGGTCCTGGTAGGTGTAAAATCTATAGGGCAACCATACAATAGTTGGCAATCCCCTTTTGTCCAATCCTTATCATCAAAACCCGGATTGCTATACTGAACACTGTCCGAGGTCGTATGTTTCCATTTCCCCTCCAAAAAAAAATTCTGTGCAGATACTATTCCCGTACAGAAGCACAAACAAATAATCATTACAATTTTGATTCCCATTTTTTGTAGTATAACAATATAAAAATCAGTTTCAGGAAAAAAGTAGTCGATCCTTAGAAACTCGTTTTTATTTTTTGAAGTTCAAAAGACTCTTGCAAACTGTATATTTCATTTTCATCATCTTTTCTTTGTTGTATCACTCTGCGGTATAAGTTCAAATCATTAGCATATTGGTTAGTAGCTTCTTGATCTATATTTCTTTCTAAATCGCGTAATTGTCTCCCCGCCAGTGTTCATAATTTTTGTTTTGCTTTTCCAGCTTTTATACTACATTTTGGATGAGTTGGATTGTAGGTGCCACACAGTAATTTTTGCTTACCCTTCTACTCCAATTCGTTTACCAAAATGCACAAAATCACTTGGGGCAAAAGGGAAATTGTGTTGAAAATGCTCCTCACCACAGAAGTATTGCGTGTAGGGGTTCATCTTTTATTCAATTGCAATTGTTTCATCGACAAGATTATACAACTGTTTTAGGTTCAGGCATCCAAACCATAAGGCGTGTTGGCATCGCTGGTTGTCAGGTATTGGAATAGCGTAATGAGAACTCATTCAGTTTGAATTCTCCGTCCCCTGTTGGGAACGGAGAATTAACTAATTAAGACTACTATCTATACAAAAAACTCAAACATTGTTTACTTGTAACCAGGATTCTCAACCATGCTTGGATTGGCTGTAGTACGTCTCAGATTGATAGGCAAATAATAATATTGATCGACAAAATATGGTCCAGGGATACCTGCAATGTCATTTACAATTTCAATTTTGTATTTGGCCTTCATTACATCGTATGCCCCTTCTTCAAATGAACTTCCATCCCTAATAAATCTGATACTACGGTAATTCTTGGTCAAATCGGTTACGGCTGTCCTCCAGCGACGAACATCCCAGTAGCGGTTTCCTTCGAATGCCAATTCTACTTTACGTTCCTTTCGAACCAAATCCCGGGTAATAGCAGTGTATTCCGCTACACCGGCACGTTTGCGAAGTTCGTTAACTGCCGTCAGGGCATCACCATTTTTGTTAAGTTCTATAGCAGCTTCTGCATAATTGAGGTATATTTCACCCAATCGGAATACGAGGTAATCGGTGTCAGAATGTAATCTTTCAACAATTTTTGCCCGCTTTGCCTCATCCAAATATTTTAAAATACCAAAAGGCGTTTTTGCATTTGCACTATTTGCGTGTGTAAGCACCCCTTTATATGAACCAACTTTTGTTTCACCTGCCGGAGTTAGTGTTGCATCTGAATAATCCAGTACAATCTCTCCATTAAGCCAAGATGTCCCATGTGTATAAACGGAAGCTTTAAAGCGTGGATCTTTCTTTCCCCACAGTTCATTTACCGTCCATCCATAGCCGGATGCAATTTTATTCCTGTCGATAATACCAGGGGTTCCATCAATATTGTCGAATGATTCAACCATTTCCAGATAAAGGCTACTCTTCTGACCTCCTCCCCAAACATGATACCCCCAGGGAAGCTGCCACATATCCCATGAATGTCCCTTTCCACTGAGACCATCAAAACGTTCACTAAAAATTGTTTCACTATTTCCCTTATCGAGAAATATATTTCTGAAATTTGCAGCTTTATCGGGAACCTTATTATACAAGGAAAAAATTTTGCTGGTGATAATTGTGCTTGAAGCATCGTAAGAAGCCTGCCAGTATCGCGGGGCTTCACTTTTAGGAATGCCTACTACTCCATCGAGAGCAACTGTTCCCCAAGAGGCAATACTTCCGGCAAACATGGCGGCCCTGCTTTTTAGTGCTAAAGCTGCATAATATGTGGCGCGTCCTAAATCTTTAGCAGTTAATGTTTTAAGCAAATCCGGCGCGATTGCATCAAGTTCGCTTAATATAAAGTTATAAATTTCAGCTTCCTTATTTCGTTTGGGAAATAGCACTTCTTTGGCGTCAGTTAATTCTTGACTTTTGGTAATTAGCGGAACCCCCCCGTAGCGTTTTACCATGTTAAAATAAGCAAATGCCCTAAGGAATCGCGCTTCAGCAAGTCTTTGTTTTTTATATTCCGCATCAAAGTTCGTGAGAGGTTCGAGTTTTTCCATAAGAATGTTTAATCTTCTTACAATATCATATCCCCACCACTCAAGCACTCCACCTTTAACAGTAATCAGTGATCCAGGTTCACTACCAAAATTCCAATTTACCATTGCTTCATCAGCAATAGTTGATTCATAGGTACATTCAATCCATCCATAAGGGTAGCCCCACTCAGATTCAAGTGGCATGTCGAACAAAAAATACATATCCGAATAACACATGGTCAGGTAATCATCGATCATTACCTTGTCGGTCCAAACCGAAACATCCGAAATAATATCTAGAGGTTTTTTATCAAGTACCTTTTCACATCCCATAAAAAACAGGACTGATATAATTATTACTAATTTTCTCATAATTGAAACAGTTTTAGAATGAAAGACTTAAGCCAATTGAAATTGTACGCATTTGCGGATAATAAAATCCTCCCAATCCACTGGGTGCTTCAGGGTCAACCGAGTATTTATTTAATCTGCTCATGGTAAACAAATTTGTACCAGACACGTAGATCCTTGTGCTTTGTATAGTCGCTTTTTTAAGCCATGATTCAGGCAGGTTATAACTCAGTGTTACGGATTTCAAACGAAGGTAGTCTGCTTTTATAAGATTAAAATCAGACTTCCAAGCATTGGAAGGGGCACCTCCAAGACGAGGGATCAATCCGTTTGCGTTATTATTTTTCGGAGTCCATCGCTCGTTGTACATAAGCACCGAATAATTATTATCTCCATAATCTGTAACCACTTGCTGACTGAATCCAAATGCTCCCTGGAAAAAAGCAGCAAGATTAAAGTTTTTATAGGTTAAATCTATTTTAGATCCTCCAATCCAGTGAGGATCTGTTCCTTGACCATTTTTCCCTCCACTCCATTGCTGAGGAATTCCTGTACCAATTTCCACCTGATCCCTCCAGTTCAACAATCCATCTTTATTGATATCCTTAAATCGGATATCACCAGGTTTAAGCGAAACATTTCCTTGGGTTTCATTATATTTATATGGAAGGGCATCTATCTCAGGCTGAGTAGTAAACAATCCCTCACTAACATAGCCAAACAAGCGGTCGGTCCATTCACCAGTTTTTTTGGTTTGTCTTTCCGTATCCGGATCTGTGTAAACAGGTTCGTCAAAGTGATTCCACTTAGAGCGTGACCAGGATATGTTTGCACTTATATCCCAAAAGAAATCATTTAATCTTCCTTTATGACCAAGAACCAACTCAAAACCTCGCGTATTAATTGCATTTATGTTTTCCATCGGCAACCTGGCACCAAAAGTTTCCGGAAATGAGCCAGTTCTTCGTCCTGGAATTCCATCCCTGTCACGAGAAAACAGATCAAACTCTCCGTATAACTTGTTTTTCGCAAGCGCAAAATCCAATCCTGCATTGTAAATGGTCATGGTTTCCCAGGTAAGTAAAGGATTGGGCATCCCAGTTGTTTTAAGACCATTTGAAGCTGACCCTCCTATCAGATAAGATGCTCCGTTTCCATATTGGACCGGTAAAGCATAACTATAACCGGAGAGGTATTGAAAGTTACCAACATCATCTTTACCGGTTTGGCTATAACTGGCCCTGAGCTTCAGGTTTTCAAGAATCGGTAAGTTATCTTTCAGGAACCCCTCTTCAGAGATTCTCCAACCCAACGAAACACTAGGAAATATTCCCCTTCGATTCTCTTTGCTGAATTTTGCCGACTCATCAGACCGAACTGTAACTTCGAGCAAGTATTTCGATTTATAAGCATAATTTACACGTCCTATATAACTTTGACGTCCCATTTCAAAAGCACTTCCATTGCTGGTTTGATTAGCAATACCACCGGCAAAAAGATAGTCGATAGTAGTTGTTTTAAATCCCTCGCGCATTGCAGAAATCCAATCATTATAATAATCAATTACTTCCCATAACGCCATTGCGGATAACTCATGGTCGGGACCAAATGTTCGGCTATAATTTAGCGAAAACTGCCCAGTTAATGTCTTATACCTATAGGCAAATTGCTCCATCCAGGGGTTACTTTGATTGCTCCTTTGGGTATAGGTCTTATTTGCATAGTTATATGTCCAGAGTTCAGGATTATAAGCAAATCGTTTGGAAGCGTTACTCGCCTGACTAATATTTGCGAATGCTTTAGCCGACAAGCCCTTAACTGATTTAAAATCGTATTTTAATGCTAAACTTGCCTTAAAATCCAGAGATTGATTTCTGAAATACCCCGCAAGATTCTTGTTCGTCACGAAATTAAGGCCAGGACCGACCCCGGTATAAGGAATTTTATTGGGATCGGGCAAAGAAGCATGAGAACCAGGTGATGTATTCCAGTATGTAGCCCACATAGAAGATTGATTATTAAATCCATAAGTTGGAAAATTACGATCTTCCCAAATATTGGATACATCCATTTGCAGGCTTAAATTATCGAGGATTTTGGCATCAATATTCGACCGAAAATTATATCTCTGGTATTCACCCCCACCTTTTTTAAACATGGTTTGCTGATCCAGAAAGCCTAAAAAACCATAGTATTTTATTTTATCGCTCCCTCCGCGAATCGATAAATTATGTTGTTGCTCTGGTGCCCAGTCCCTGGCAACTACATTCCACCAGTCTGTATTCGGGTAATCAGGATTGGTGCCTGCATAAAAAAGATCTACATCTTTTTGAGAATATTTAGCTGTTGACTCAGGTTTTCCTGCATTTAGGTGCCTTTCTCTCGATAACTCTGCATTTTGACCCGAGCTGGCCAATTCAGGCATATAAGTAACTCCCTGAAAAGTCATGTTGCTGTTTAGGGTAATTGTAGGTTTGCCACTTAATCCTCTTTTTGTTGTTACCAGAATAACGCCATCGCCAGCTCTGGCACCGTAGATTGCAGCCGAAGCATCTTTAAGCACTGAAACGGATTCGATTTCATTGGCATCTATGTTACTAAAAGGCGTTTCAATTCCATCGACAATAATTAAGGGTGATCCAAATCCCCTGATACTCAACCTGGTATTATCTTCTCCCGGTGCACCACTTTCCTGTTTTGCGATCAACCCAGGTAGTCGACCAGCAAGGGTATTGGTGACATTTGCCATTGGGGCAATGGTTAATACATCAGATTTAACCGTTGCAACCGAACCTGTTATACTGGCCCTTTTTTGTGAGCCATACCCGATAGCAACTACCTCTTCAAGACTAAGGTTTTCTTCTGAAAGGGTCACACTAATTGTGGGATTGCTGCCAACCGCAATTTCCTGGGTTTTCATCCCAACAAAGGAGAATTGCAGGATCGAATTCTCAGGAATATCGGCAATTGAATAATTTCCCGCGGAATCTGTAATTACCCCTTTTGTGGTTCCTTTTACAACTATGGATACACCAGGAAGAGATGCCCCTGAGGAATCAGTAACCTTACCGGTGACCTTTTTCCCTTGCTGTTGTTCACCAAGTATTTTGGTTGAAAAAAGGACTATCTGCCTGTCAACAACAGTATAAGCTATATCGGTATTAGAAAATAGCTTGCTGATAACCTCGTTGATTTTCTCATCTTCAGCCACAATATTAACCTTCCGTTCAACATCTACAATTTTGCTGTTAAACATAAAGGAAAATTCGGATTGGTTTTGTATTTCGGCCAAAACCGTTTTAACCGATTGATCGGAAATGTTGAGGTTGATCCTGGCACTTTGCGAATAGGTATCTATCGCAAAAATCTGAGTTACACTTAGGATCATGATAAATAATACTATCCTCATAACTAAAAATGTATTACCGGCCCAAATTTTTATTAATGGCCGATTGATAAATCGAATTAAATTCATAAATTTGTTGTGTTTGATTTATACTAAATTAAATTAAAACTTTTCTATCTTCAATGATGAAAAGGTTTGTGATTTTCAAGGGGATGCTACAACATTCCCTTGATCTTCAACATTTGGTCAATTCTTCAATTTCTCCATAGACAATACTATTTTCGCTTGGTTATTACTATTTTTCGTTTTGTGTAAGAGTTATCAGTCGATCTTTCCCTTTCAGAGATACTATATTTTATTGGTGCAGAAATCCTCAACAGCTTCAGTATCTGAGGAAGTGTCTCATCCCTGTAGGTGGCTGTATATACATATTCTTTAAGTTCGGGGCTTTGCAGGATAATCTCTACATTAAACCATCTGTTTAATTTCCTCACAACTTCATCCATCTGATCATCCCTGAATATCAGCATCCCCTCTTTCCATGCCGTATATTTTGATACATCAACTTTACTGACCGATAATTCATTCCTGGCGATGTCGAGAATTGCATGTTGACCGGGTTTTATATTTGCAACCGTCTTATTATCTTTATAATTTCCATAAAACAAACGAACGCTTCCAGACTCCAGAATTAGTTCTGTTAAGGTTTCACCCGGGTAATTAATAACATTAAACCTTGTACCTTTAACATCAATATTCATTTTCCCCGCCTTCACCAAAAACGGTCGTGAAGAATCTTTTGTAACGTCAAAAAATGCTTCCCCGGTCATTTCCACCTGGCGTTTATCCTGGTCAAAAGGAACAGGATATTTAAAAACCGAGCCTGCATTCAACCAAACATGCGAACCGTCAGGAAGCAGGAAGTCTGTTTGCATTCCGACGGGAGTTTTAACAGTTTGCCATACTGTATGACTAAACGCTGTAGAAGAGTTTTTTGATGTTTTGGAAGTAATATAAACTGAATAAACAAGTAATGGTAGAATCAATATTGCAGCTACTTTTGAAAAAAGGGTTAAAAGCTTCTTGGTTCCAGAATGTTTTCCTGAGATCGCCTCTTCATTTAATCTTATCCTGTGATGTAGTTGGTCAAGGATCGGGTTTAACATTAATCGTTTTTCAACCGGGACCAAATCGTCTTTAGCGTTATTATTTAAGATGTGCCATTGCTTGCGTGCCTCATCCAAAAGGGAAATATTGTTTCCTGAGGTTTCCAAAATGGACACAATCTCCTGAGCTTCATCTTTTGAGCATGTTCCATTAAGGTATTTCTTAAATAGAAATGAGATTCTGTTATTTTCTTTTCCGGCTTCGGGCATTTTGAATTAGATAATTGTGAGACTATAATTGATCAGAAAACCTTGTAATTTTCCCAATCTGTTTATAATACGTAGAAAGTAGGCGATACCCCCCTGACTTAATGAGAATATTTTTTTTGAGGCTGGTGGCTGAAGGTATTCCTCAGATCAATTGACATTGTTGTGGGAAAAATATTTGTTTAATCAATTTTTTCATCTTGTTCCGTTATGTACTAAATGTGGGTAGAAAGAATGATTGAAATTGAATTGTTTTGTCCCGTCCGGGACACATCTTCACAACAATATCAATTGATCCCTTTCCTCCATAAACATAAAGTAATGTGAAAAAGAATTTATGTTACGCAAAGCAAAGCAACGCAAAGTCTAATTTTTATCCTTCAAAGAAAAAGTGCAGTATAAAGCAGGATGATCAGCGAATCTTTTCCCAAACGCTCTTTTATGAAATTTATCGAAAAATTGATACTGTTTTCAACCGTCTTGACAGATATATTCAGCTTCTCTGCGATTTCGCTGTAGGATAGATGATCTACCCTGCTCAGTAGATAAATCTCATTTTTCCGGGGTGGCAAATTCTTTATGATTTTTTCGACATTATCCAATAAATCCCCAAATTCAACGGCCTCTTCAAGATTATAATTGACAGATGCCTTATTCAGTATATTTTCCCTGTATTTTCTTTCCTTAAGCCTCTCCCTTAGCAGATCGACAATAGAATTGTAGGCAACACTGAATAAAAATGATTTGAAGGAAAGGTTGCTGTTAAGGCTTTTGCGTTTTTCCCATACTTTAAAAAAAGTATTCTGAACAATCTCTTCAGAATCCTCTTTCGATTTCAAAATAGAAAATGCAAAATAGTAAAGTTTATGGCTATATGCCCCGAATAATCTGTCGAAAGCACTTGCCAATCCCTCCTTTAAATCTTCGACAATCTCTTTCTCGGTTTTCACTTTTGTTTAGTTTAAGGCAAAATTAAAAATTAAAATGAGTATCGGGTGTTATACCTAAAGATAAATTCTTACATTTGTCTTTCAGCGTTAAACAAAGATAATGAATTTATTGAATTTCATAGAGCAATTTCCCGATTTTATAAAACAGAAGAATGTGCCAATACCAATCATAGGGAGCAACTTTCTGTTGACATTCCGAAGCTGAATTATAAGGTGTTAGTATCATATATGCTACGTATCACAATATTATTCCTGGACATGCATTTATAAACCTTAAATAGCATCACAAAAGATACTTATCACTTTAAAGAATTTGCAAAAAATTGCTGATGTATTGGGTCTTGAAATAAGACTGGAACTAAAAAAAACAGGTAAATGAGAAGCGCGGAAGTATATAGGAAAGGCATTTTAGCTGGAATACTCACCGAAACAAAAAGTCGTGCTTATGAGTTTACTTACGATCCGGGATATTTCACCGATAACTCAAAACCTCCGATCAGCCTGACATTACCCAAAAATCAACTTATACACACTTCTGAATATTTATTCCCCTGTTTTTATAATATTCTATCGGAAGGTACGAACAGGGAAGTTCAAACGAGGCAATTAAAGATTGATAAAAACGATTTGACGTAGATGTCCATGGGACAAAATTGGGAAAAGAAGACTTTGCTACCTTAGCGGAAAAGACAGAAGAAAATGCAGGGGTAAATTTCAGGTATGAGTATTCTTACCAGGGTATTGCCGAATTAATAAAAAAATATGTCGGGGCATGGAAACTTGAAATCGAAAAATTTTACAGGCTAGTCGTTTTTAACTTCTTGTTTTCCAACGGGGATGCCCATTTGAAAAATTTTTCTTTATTAGAAACTGAAAATGGCGACTATGTTTTAAGCCCGGCCTATGACCTGATGGATACCCGGATTCACGTTGACGAAGAAGGCTTTTTTGCATTGTCTGACGAGCTGTTTAAGGAATGGCATTGGTCGGATTGCAGGATTATAAATTCACTGCACCATCCATGTAAGGAGGATTTTATCGAATTTGGGGAAAAATTGGAATAACCGAAAAAAGGGTCAGTAAATTGCTTGTCCCTTTTATGAATGAACAAGCTGATGTTGAGAATTTAGTAAAGAAATCGTTTCTTGACCAGGCTACTCAGGAGCAGTATATGAATCATTATCATGAACGGTTAGAGATGTTGAATTTGAGTTAACTCTTTTATTTAACTAATCATGTGCCTGAAAAAATCACTCTCCTGCCATCTGAATCCATTCTTAATGAGTGGCAAAAAGATTATGAGATAGTGCAGGGAAACATGATCTGTGGAGAAATCGCCTGCAAAAAATTTTGGTTTTTCGATTTGGTACTTTTCATATTTAACTTTTAAGCTGTCACCCTTTTTCCTTTCGGATTAGTTGACATTTTGAATAGGGAATTCTTCTTTTCAGTTCTCTGACCATTTTGCCCAATTCGGTAAAATTCTGTTTGAAACATTTGATTTTATACTTTTTTCCCGGTTCATTGCTTCATGCTTTGATTCAAATTCTTCCCGATGAACCAAACGCCATGGAATACCTCCATCGGTATATTTCCCCTTTTTACGATTGTGTTCCAACAAGTGCCTTTCTAAATCATTAGTATATCCAACGTAATATTTATCTGCGGAATCACTGTATAAAATATACAAATTGAACATATCCATAGCTTTAAATTACACACAAAAAAAGGAGAAGCCATCCCGACTTCTCCTTATCTTTTTGTGACCCAGCTGGGATTCGGACCCAGGACCCCATCCTTAAAAGGGATGTGCTCTACCAGCTGAGCTACTGAGTCATCATTAAAGTACCTCTGTTTTTCAAAGGCGGTGCAAAGTTAACCTTGTTTTTAATTAATGCAAATACCAAATCCTAAAATCCGTGGAAACGATGATTATATTTGTAGTTTTGTTGTTTTGATGGTTAATATCATTTAACCAATGGGTAATATTCAAAGCATTAATTTATATCCATGATTGGAAAAGTTGTTATTATTACGGGCGCTTCATCTGGCATTGGGAGGGCTTTGGCAAAGGAATTTTTTTCGCGTGGGGCCAGATTATCTCTGGGAGCCCGCCGCATTGACCAGCTTGTTGCATTAAAATCGGAGCTTAATGACAGTCCCGATGTTCTGTGTACCGAGACTGATGTATCCCGGGAAAACGATTGCAGGAAGCTGATCGATCTTACTATTGAGAAATATGGACAAATTGATGTATTGATCAACAATGCAGGGGTCTCAATGCGGGCCCTGTTTAAAGATACGGACATTGAGGTGTTACGGCGATTAATGAATGTTAATTTCTGGGGTACAGTTTACTGCACAAAATTTGCCCTACCATATTTGCTCGAATCCAAAGGGTCGCTGGTTGGCGTGATATCTGTTGCCGGTCACGTCGGATTACCTGGAAGGACAGCATATTCAGCCTCAAAATTTGCCGTCAGGGGATTTCTTGACACATTGCGAATTGAGCATTTGAAGAGCGGATTACATGTTCTGGTGGCAGCGCCTGGATTTACTGCTTCGGAAGTGAGGAAGGTTGCGCTCACAGCAGATGGAACTCCTCAAACGGAGTCACCCAGAAATGAGGGGGTGATGATGAGTGCAGAAACATGTGCCTACCATATCGCTGAAGCAGTAAGAAAAAGGAAAAGATCACTGATTCTTACTTTTACAGAAGGAAAATTAACTGTATTTCTTGGAAAATTCTTTCCCTCGTTACTTGACAGACTCATCTTTAAACATATGGCCAATGAAACAGGTTCACCACTTAAATAAAGAGGCAAAGCGCAAATGTTGAAAATTGAATGAAAAAATAGTAGATTTCAATGATGGGTTTGCTCATTCAAAAAATGAGATTACCTTTGCACAACTTTTAAGATTACATTATCAACAAGACTCTGTAGCTCAGCTGGTAGAGCAATTGACTCTTAATCAATGGGTCGAGGGTTCGATTCCCTCCGGGGTCACGAACTGAATTTCAAGCGTTTACAATAAATATGTAAGCGCTTGAAAATATTCGGGAGCGAAAAATCCAATTAATATCATAACAAGTGTAAGGTTATTGACACTGTATATTGTAATAGATTTTTTATTTTACCCAAAAATCCACTACAATAACTTTTTCGAGAAAAGGCCCTAATATTTTTCCGAATTCCTTGTGTGCCGGATTGACGAGATAAGCATCGCGATCTTTTTCGGAAGTGAATGTCAATATAAAACAATGGGTTAATCCCTGATTCAAACCTTCGGGACTACAGTTCATACCCCATTCATAATTATGGATACCGCCAATTTTTTGTGGAAGTTTGGCAAATTCCTCCTCCACTTTCCTAATGTCGGCAGCAGTGGCACTATCTTTGAACTTAAACATCACAACATGGCGTAAAACTTTATCGGGTTTTGCAATACAGGAATTTATCCCTGAAAAAAACACGGAAAACAGCAGTAACAATCCCACAGTTGATTTAATTTTCATGAATCAGAAGTTATTTATTTGATTTTCATCTATTTAAATTATTGCTTAAAACAAATTCAGCTCTTTATCATTCTTCGTCGTCCTCTAAAATGTAATCTTCCCAGAAATTTAAAACAGCCGGACCCATAATCAATTTATCATTATCTATTAATTTAGAGGCAGGTTGCCAGCCTTTCCCTGCAGAAAGTTTAAGATATTTTATGGCAACAGACCGGTCTTTATCTTCACATTCACCCGATAAGATTAGCAATGCTAAATAATACATTGCAATTTCATCCTGATCCTCTTCAACAATAGATCCGAGTATTACAAATGCTTTTTGATAATCTGCAACTCCACTCTCACCCTTTTTATAGTAAGTTGCTATATTTAATTTTGAAGCTTTGATCCCTTCTGAGGCACCTTTTTCAAACCAGTTCAAGGCAGCAACAGGGTCCTTGCCTGAAAATTTCCCTGATAACAGAACAACTCCTAAAAGGTTATATGCTGATTTATAATTATTTTCGGCAGCGGCTTTAAGATGCAGAGTTGCACCTGTAAAGTCTTGATAACCAATAGTCGTAAAAAGAATGCGTCCAAGTTCATACCTCGCTTCGTCGTCGCCGCTATTTGCTGCTTTTTCAAAACTCAGGATTGCTTTCTCCACATTTTTCTGAACTCCGTCACCGTTAAAATACATTTCGCCTAAATTCTTCCAGGCATCGGTAAATCCATTTTCAGCAGCTTTTGAATATAAGTTAAATGACTCACTAGCATCCTTCCCTGTTCCCTCGCCAAAATAGTACATTCCGGCAAGGTTGTGCTGTGCCTGTGCATAACCGGCATCAGAGGCTTTTTTAAAACATGCGAAAGCTTTATATAAATCTTTTTCTCCGGCGTCTCCAAAATAATGCATTACACCAAGATTATATGTACCAAGAAAAAATCCGGCTTCATCAGCTTTACTGTACCATTTTATTGCCTCTGAAGGATTTGCATCAATTCCTTTTCCCTGATGATAGGCATTTCCAAGATTATTCATTGCTTCCGCAACGCCTAATTCCGATGCCATTTCGTATTGTTGTACTGCCAATCGCATATTCTGACCGATTCCTTTACCCGATTCATACATCACACCAAGATTGAAAATAGCCTTAGGATAGCCTGCATCTGCTGATTTTTGATACCATTTAAACGCTTCATCGGAATTTTGATCTTTTGTTATTCCATTTTCGTAATATACACCTACCCTGAACATAGCTCCCGGAACGCCCAATTCTGCTGCTTTTAAAAACCATTCAAAAGCTTTCTCCTTTTCAGACCAATAGCTCAGGCTTTTCTCATGAACAATTCCAATCATATAAGCAGCCCTGGCATGACCCGCCTCGGCTGCCCGGTTGAAATAATCGGCAGCCGACTGATTGTCTCTGTTAGTTATATTGCCTGCAAGAAGAATGCTTGCATATTTAAATTGTGCCTCGATAATCCCCTGCTCTGCTGCCCTTCTGTAATAATCAACAGAGGTCTTATGATTTGATTCCACTTCCTCCCCAATTTCATATTTCTGAGCGAGCCTGAACATTGCCTCAGGATTGCCTGTTGCTGCAGCTTTCTTTAACCAATCTATCCCCTCCTGGTCAGCTTTTTTCAGATAATAGCCGGCAAGTGCATTCTGCGCATCCGCACTCCCTTTATCTGCTGCCCGCTGATACCACTCATTTGCCCCATCCTCACCGTTTTCATCCAACAGCTTTCCAATCAAAAATATCGCCTCAATATGATCTGTCTCAGCTGCCTGCTCGAGATACTCTTTTGCCTTAATGAGGTCTTTGGGAACCTCATTCCCTTCATAAAACAATTTTCCCAGAGCAATCGCAACTTCAGCTGGAACATTTCCTTCTATTTTTGATAACCAGTTAAATGCCTCTCCGGGATTCTTTTCAGTACCCCTGCCTTCTGCTAAAAACAATCCTACTTTTTCGTATGATGGCGCATACCCTGCTTTGGCTGCCTTTAAATACCAGTCAAAGGCTTTAGTCAACTTAACGGGGACAGTAAGTCCTTGTTCGAATATCTCACCGACTTTTAACATCGCCGGAGGATATCCTCCTTTTGCAGATTCGTACCAGTTATCGACTGCTTCTGTCAAATCCTTATAACCACCATCGCCGGTACTCAATAACCGGCCAAAATTGTACTTTGCAATAAAATCTCCGCGCTGTGCACCCCGTTCGTACCATTCAAACGCTTTATTCATATCAAGAAGCAGTCCGCTCCCGTTTTCACGCATCTCTCCAATAAAATTACATGCTTTAACTCCTCCTTCGCGCGCCGACTCCAGAAACCACTTTACCGATTCTTCCTTTGAAAGTTGTCGGGCAGTTCCTTCGTAGTACTTCCTGCCAATATCAAGAGCTGCTTCGGTGAAGCCATTTACCAACAAATCTTTGAAAATACTAACTGACTGATTTATATCATTTTCATTCTGAAAAATATCCAGAAACACCATTGCCGGTTTAAAACCTTCCTTGATTGAAGATTTGATACTTTTAACACCTCTATCTGTTCTCCCCTTTTTCAAAGATTCAATTCCCCTGCGGAAAAGGCGTGGAGCAGTTTCAATTATATCACTCATATTTCACATTCAATATTGGGGTTAAAATTAGTTTTAATGAGTCATTAGTCGATACATTATTGGTAAAATTATTGAACAATTGTTGTTTTCCAAAGATTAATTTTATACATTAGTCTGTTATGATAGTTAACGGATATTTTTACTAAAAAATGTTCATTTATGAATCCATTGGAGATTATATCAAAATATTATAAACCGAGGTCAAAAGCTTACCGGATACTGGTCAGCCATTCAAATCTGGTGACTGAAAAAGCCTTAAAAATCGCACAGTACCACAAAGAATTACTTCCTGATCCTGAATTTATTGCAGAGGCTGCTATGTTGCATGACATTGGAATATTCAAGACAAATGCACCCCAATTGTTCTGCTTTGGAGAATACCATTACATTTGTCATGGTTATCTGGGATGTGAACTACTTACCGAAGAGGGTTACCCTGAGCATGGGAAAGTTTGTGAAAGGCATACCGGAGTAGGAATTACAATTGAAGAGATTATTTCGCAAAGACTCCCTTTACCACTTCGCGATTTTGTTCCCGTTTCAGTTGAGGAGCAGATTATATGTTTTGCAGATAAGTTCTTCTCAAAAAGTGGTGGCCAGTTGCAGGAGAAATCTTTAGGTGAGGTCAGAAAATCTATACAGAAATTTGGAAATAAAAATGTAGTCCGGTTTAATGAATGGTGTGAGATATTCCTGTAAATGTTATCAGATAATTTAGTAATTACCGTTATCGTAATAACTCTGGCGTTTGCTGAATTTTAAGTCCTGCAATAAATTGGAAGTTGCCCTGATGGTAAAACTATAGCTTTGGCGATACCCGAAAGGGACCAGGTTCAACGACATCTGCATACAATGTAAATCCCTGAATATATTAAATTGCGTGAAGGTAACCTGAAGCTTTTGAACATCAAGACCTGAGGAGAATCCAACTTTCCATTGCTTGGTAAGGCTTACATTACCGTTGAAATCAACAGTTTGCGTGATTTGAGATGATTTTTCGGGATCAGGTTTGTTGTATCTTAAACTATAATTAAATGAAACATCCCATGGAACACTAAAATCAGCATATTCAGGGATATCTCCCGATTTTTCCCTGAGTTTTTTCTGATCAAGAACATTTTTTTGTTCAGGAGTCAGCTTTTCCTCCTCCTTTTCTTTTTCTTTTCCTTCCTTCGATTTGAATGTTAGTCCAAAAGACATATTTGCACTGGTTAATCTTGCCAGCTTTCCGGTCCTCGAAAATTCGAATTGATTAATCAGGCGACCGTTTTGCATTGAATACGGATCAAGTATTGCTCCGAAATTGAGATCTACCCCTGCTACTTTAGTCCTCGCGGATAAATTGAAATTAGAAAGATTTAATGAGTCAGCTGCCAGATTATATGATCCGCTTATTGATAATTGATCGAGAAGTTTTATTTTTTTAAAGGATTCTTTCGATAAAGTATCTTTCGTATTTAATTTTTTCATTTCCAGGGTATTACTAATACTAAACCCGATTGAACCTGACCGCCCCGCACTTGCAGTACCATAGATCGAACCTTCATGGTAAGGATATCGGTAACTAACAGGAAACCCTTTTTCATCAAAATATTCGATAGTCTCGTACATTCCAAATGAAGGATTACTAAAGTCCGGCTTAAGGCTGAAATTAATACTTGGTGTCATCACATGCCTTATACCTTTTATTTTCGATTTCGGATTTAAAGGCAGGAAATTCCCGTAAATCTTAGTCGAGGCCCCTACGCTGAAAGAATAATCCCAATTACGTGTAAATCCATAGAGTGTATCTGAAATCTCTATTTGTTCTGCAACAGGATTATATTTTTTTCGAATTTGCTGCGTGTACCATCTTTCCCCATAATTAAACGAAGGACTAATTGTTATGTATTTCAATGCCTTCATTGATGTGCTTACGGGAATACTGTGCTTAACCCCGTTTTGCCAGTTCTTTATAAGCGATGAACTCATCAGTTTATTCTCTTTTGTATTTATCGTATTTTGCATATCCATCGAATAACTTAAACCAATCTTTTCGTACCATTTCTCTTTTCCGGACCTGTTTTTGGATTTGAAAGGATATAATCTTGACATATTGAATGTTACTTGCGGAAGAGTAAGACTTATGGTTGTATCACGACTATTCTGGGAATGGCGTAAATTTCCCGACAGGGTGAACGGAGAGTTCTCCCAACGTTTTGAATATGATATACTCGATTGCTTTGTGTTGGTAAGGTAATTCTCGGTAGTATAAGAATTATTCTGGTCGAATGAACTTGTCGAAAAGTTAACGCTGGCACTGAAAGTTTGACTTGGACTTGATTTTGAATCCATAGAATGGCTCCATGTAATTGCAAAATCGTTTTGTGTCCGGTAATCGGGTAAGCCTTTGTCACCAAAAACGTTTTTATAGTACTTAAGGTCAAAGGAACCGCTAAATTTATAGCGAAGCCTGTAATTAGTATTCAGTTTAATCCCTCTTGATCCTTTTGAATAGAGATCACCTTTTACGGAAGCATCGAAATAATCGTTTGCAGCCCAGTAATATCCAAAATCCCGCAAGAAAAACCCGCGGTTGATTTCGTCGCCGTAAGAAGGCATCAGCAATCCTGAAGAATATTTTGGAGAATTTGGGAAAAATCCGAAAGGAATAAAAACAAAATAAAGTGGAAGATCTTCAATAACAAGATATGCAGGTCCGGTTACAATTTTCTTATTTGATAAAACCTTTGCTTTGGTCATCTCAAGCCAGAAATGAGGATGTTCGGCATCACAGGTGGTGTATTTACCATTACGCAGACAATACGTGGAATCATTCATGAGCTTGGTTCTTCCACTATGTACAAATCCCCCCTGCTGGTCAGTCACCACGCCGGTTACAATCCCTTTCTTGGTTTTATAATTGTAACGCACCTCGTCAGCCTCGAACTCCTGGTCTCCTTGTTTAAAGACCGGTTTGCCGGTTATAGTACCTGTAGAATCCGGTTTGCCAACGGCATAAATAAGATCACTGTCTCTGTTCAGTTCAATATAAGCAGCTTTAAGCTCAATATCTTTATATTTCACCTGAGCGTTATCGAACATGAAAATTTTATTGCCGGCACTATTTTGGACAAGGGTGATATAGCCGTCAGCAGTATATTCCACCTCTGCGTCAAAGCCAGCGGCTTCTTCCTTCTGCAGGCTATCGGCAGTATAAATATTATTTTTCGACCTATAAGTAGTATCCGGAATTGCCGGGGAACGTTTTATTTGTTGCTTTAGATTCGGGATATTTTGATTTTCAACGGCAATATTCCTTTTATTTTCAAGCTTCTGCCCAAAAAGAATTCCTTGAAAAAGGAAAAGGATTACTCCCAAAAAAGACAAAAATCGAAACTTGTCCAAAACTTTTTCAAATCAAGTTAAATCTAACATAAATGCAACGAATTGCATAGGGCAAAAGTAAAAAATCCAATTAGAGAAACTTACAACAGGAAAAATAATTTAATCTTCTATTTTTGTAATGAATATTATCAACTATTTAATTCAAATGGAGAATAGATTTAAATACAGGTTTTATTGTTCAATTCAGCAATATCAATACTTAATGTTGATTGCTATTTTGTTAATAATCAATCCATCTTTGGGCAATAATAGAGAATCAAAAGGCATAGAAACGGTTGTGATTGATGCTGGTCATGGTGGTAAAGACCCGGGTGCAGTGGTTGGCAGGGTGCGTGAAAAAGATATTGTTCTTGCTATTGCCTTGCGACTCGGCGATATTATAAGGGAGAGATTACCAGATGTAAGGGTAATTTATACGCGTACCTCCGACACATTTATTCCGCTCTATGAACGTTCGGTCATTGCAAATAAGAACAATGCTGATCTTTTCATTTCAATTCATGCGAATTATTGCGCATCAGCTTCTATCAAAGGGACAGAGACTTACGTATTAGGTCTCCACCGCACAGAAGATAATCTGAACGTGGCGAAAAAGGAAAATAGCGTTATTTTGCTCGAAAAAGATTATACAACACGTTATGAAGGGTTCGATCCAAATCTATCCGAGTCGTATATCATGTTTGAATTGATTCAGGATACTAATATTGATCAAAGCGTGTCATTTGCCGGAATTCTTCAGGATTCTTTCCATAATAATGCGCAGAGAGCCAACCGGGACGTAAGACAGGCAGGTTTTCTTGTACTTCGTGAAACAACAATGCCGGGTGTACTAATTGAAACCGGTTACCTGAGTAACCATTCAGAGGCAAATTATCTCATGACGGATGCTGGAAGAAAGGCAATTGCAATGTCCATCTTCAACTCATTTAAATTGTATAAAGGGAAATTTGAATCACGGCTGAACCTTACATCAACTGATTCGAAAAAACCACGGGCAGATTTGAGTATCACTGCCCATTCGGAACAAGCACCCGCTGAGATCGGAAAAAATAACAGGAACAGTAATCATGCCGAACGTGAGATCAAAAATCAAAACACTATTGATAAAGAAGTTAAGAAACCAGCAACAGAGGTTGACCAGATTATTTTCGCAATTCAGATTTCTGCTTCCCCTAAAAAGCTTCCCCTGAATTCCACATTATTTAAAGGGATCGAAAATATTTCTGAAACCCTGATTGATGAATATTTTAAATATTATTGCCTTGAAACTGCATCTTTTTCTACGGCAAAACAGGATCTCCAGGCCATTAGGATGAAAATTCCCGGTGCATTTATTATTGCTTTTAAAAACGGCAAACCAATTCCACTTAAAGATGCATTGAATAGCAAGTAAGTAATTTTGCACTTTTTTTAGACCATAATCATGCGTATTTTCGCAATTAATTTGATAAAGTCCTGAAATGAAGATTACAAAAACATCCAAAATCGGAATATTACTGGTTATTTGTCTCACACTCTTAATCTGGGGTATAAATTTTCTCAAAGGAAGGGATATATTCAGGACAGAAAAAGTATATTTTGCGCGTTATAAAAATGTTGGCGGTCTTACGGCAACCACACTGGTTACCCTGAATGGACTGAAAGTCGGATATGTCAGGGATATCTACTTTGCCGAAGATTTGTCAGGAGATTTAATTGTTAAAATTGCGCTTCATAATGACTTTCCACTTCCGCTGGGTACGTCAGCCCAAATCTCAAGCAGCGATTTGCTCGGATCCAAGGTCGTTAAGCTTAATTTAGGAAAATCTGATAAATTATTGCACGCCAGCGACACACTGGCTACTCAAATGGAACCTGATATTATGCAGCAGGTAAATGCTCAAATTGCACCACTAAAAGCGAAAGCTGAGAGGTTGATTGAAAATCTTGACTCCATCGTTACGGCTGCATCTAAAATTCTGGACAGTGATGTTCAACACAATATCACCGAAAGTATCAGACAGATACAGCTAACAATGGCAAACCTTGAAAGAATTTCGGGTAGTCTTAACGATGTAGTTTCCGGCCAGAAAAAAGATCTCGCTTCGACGATCTCAAATCTAGGCGAGATTACTCACAATCTTAAAAACAATTCCGGAAAGCTGGGGCATATTATGGACAATTTTTCAACATTCAGTGACTCACTTGCAAAGCTTCAACTGAACCAAACGATTGGGCATCTTAATGGATCAGTCGATGATCTGCATAAAATCATGAGTAAAATTGATACTGCCAATGGCAGTCTTGGCCTTTTGGTCAACGATCCCAGATTATATCAGAATCTAAACTTTACAAGTGAGAACCTAAACCGGTTGCTTATCGATTTTCGCCTTAACCCTAAGCGTTATGTCCATTTCTCAGCTATTAATCTTGGCAGGGAAATTAATATTATAAACCCAAAAGATACTCAATTATCTGATAATGTTACCTTTAGAGTTCAAATATGCTCTTTGGCTTCTCCTGTAAGCCTTACATCGCCTATTTTTAAAGGGATTGAAGAGGTTTTCGAAATAAAGTCAGGTAACAAATATTACTATTTTACGTCGCCTGAATCATCTTATGATAAAGTTAGAATTGTTCTAAATAACGTTCAAAGTGCTTTTCCTGAGGCATTTTTAAAGTCATATAAAAACGGGAAAGAAATAAGTTTAAAAAATGCGCTAAAAACAATTAAAAAATAATTATTTCATTTCTTTTTTGATTACTTTTAGACCTCTCGAAAGAGAATTTTTTTTACTTTTCGATTTCCAATCAGAAGTATTCGTTTCATAAAAGCTTTGTCAGATTTTGCTTTCTACAAAATACAATGAATCAAATGCTTGCAGGCAATCGAAACACAACTAATTGAAAATGAATTAATTATTATTTTTAAAATATTATTGAACACAATAAACTCAAAATTAAAATCATACAATTATGCAATATTTAAAGCGATTTAACTCCGAATAAATTATTCAGACCTTTGCATTTTCATGAATAGTTCACATAATTTATGCGCCTAAGTCCTAAATGAACAGAGATCACAATAATATATGGGAGAATTGTCTGAAGGTTATTAAAGACAATGTGCCCTTCATAAGTTACAGAACCTGGTTTGAGCCCATAGTTCCGGTTAAACTCGATAACGATATTCTTACAATTCAGGTTCCAAGTCCGTTTTTTTACGAGTATCTGGAAGAACAGTATATTGATATTCTAAGGAAAACATTAAGGAAAGAGCTTGGTTCCAGTGCCAAACTGGAATACAGCGTTGTCGTAGACAATAATCTCAACGCCAATAATAAACCTTACACGGTTAAACTGCCTACCAATCAGAACAATAACTTGAAGAACAGGTCGGTTACAGCTTCATCTTTTCATGATGATAACGCGATTAAGAATCCTTTTGTAATACCTGGAATTCAAAAATTGAATATTGATCCGCAGCTTAAACAAGACAATACCTTTGATAACTTTATTGAAGGTGAATGTAACCGGCTGGCGCGAAGTGCCAGCTATGCAGTTGCACAAAAGCCTGGGGGGACAGCATTCAATCCGCTTATGCTTTACGGGAATTCTGGATTGGGTAAGACTCACCTGGCCCAGGCAATCGGAATTGAAGTTAAAGAACGGTTCCCTGAAAAAATTGTGTTGTATGTCAATGCGAATAAATTTCAGACTCAATTTTCAGAGGCAACCCGCAATAATAACCGGAACGACTTCCTTCATTTTTACCAAATGATTGATGTATTGATAATTGATGATGTGCAGGAATTCGCCGGGAAAGAGAAAACCCAGGAGACATTTTTCCATATTTTCAACCACCTGCACCAGACAGGAAAACAGCTTATTCTTACCTCAGATAAATCGCCGATCGAATTAAAAGGGCTGGAACAAAGATTGCTTTCCAGGTTTAAATGGGGTCTGACAGCCGATCTGCAAATTCCGGATTTCGATACCCGGATGAATATTCTGCGTAAGAAAATCTATAAGGATGGGATAGAAATCCCGGAAGAAGTTCTTGAATATATTGCATCTCATATTAACAGTAATGTACGCGAACTCGAAGGGGCTTTGATTTCCTTGCTTGCCCAGGCAACACTTAATAAGAAAGATATTAACATCGACCTGGCTATTAGAATGATTAATAAGCTGGTGAAGTGTTCGGTACGTGAAATCACCATAGACTATATAGCCAAAACCGTTTGCGATTATTTCAATCTTCCCGTCGATTCATTGGGCGTGAAAACCCGCAAAAGAGAAATTGTTCAGGCCCGGCAAATAGCCATGTTTTTTTCGAAGAGTATGACTAAATCATCTCTTGCCACAATAGGTTCGCAAATTGGCGGAAAAGATCATGCCACTGTGCTTCATGCCTGCAGGACAGTAGCCAATTTGAAAGATACTGATAAAAATTTCAAGGTTTTCCTTGACGAAATAGAAAACAGACTTAAATATTAATTGAAATTCAACGGAAGCAGGCTTAAAGGTCTGCTTTTTTTATAACCTGGTTAGTCAGTCGGTTACTGTAGTGATGCAATCACCGAAAATCATCTTCAAACCGGATGGAATACGCAGATACCTATAAAACAATCGAAACGCCTGGTAAAGGGCTTTACAAAGAAAAGGGGAGTAAATTTATTGCTTATGCCTTTCCGGTGTTGAATGAACAACAGATTAAGGAGGTCACGTCAAATATCAAAAAGGAACACCATAGTGCCAGGCATCATTGCTTTGCCTGGTGTCTTGGCCGGGAAAATAAATTATTCAGAATGAATGATGACGGTGAGCCATCCGGTACTGCCGGGCGTCCAATATTTAGTCAGATCCAACAGCATGGCCTTACGGATATTCTGGTCATCGTAGTGCGGTATTTTGGTGGTATTCTATTAGGAACAAGTGGCTTAATAAACGCCTATAAGCAAGCTGCAGCTAATGCTCTCGCCAATACTCCGATCGCTGAAAAAATTATCGAAACAACCATTGAAGTTAATTTCGAATATCCGGCAATGAACGAATTTATGATTGTTCTGAAAGAGTTTCAACTTGAGATGAGAGAGAGTCATTTTGATCTGACCTCCACAGCAAAGATTATGGTCAGAAAACAGCTCTCAGCTATTGTCATGGAAAAACTTGTAAAAATAGATAAACTTAACGCTTTAATAATTATGGATAACTAATAATAATTCCACGTTGAATTACTCCTGGATTTCATATTTTTGTAACAACCACAAAATAATTCCTTCATGAAAGCTAAAAGCCTGATATCCATTACTGACTTTACAAAAGATGAATACCTCAAAATTATGCGCCTGGCTGAAGATTTTGAGGCAAATCCCAAACAAAATCTACTGCAGGGAAAAGTTATTGCAACTCTCTTCTACGAACCTTCAACCAGAACCAGGTTAAGTTTCGAAACTGCCATTAACCGGCTGGGTGGTAAAATCATTGGTTTCTCCGATTCCTCATCTTCGAGTGTTTCCAAAGGGGAAACACTGCATGACACTATAAAGATGGTCAGCAATTATGCCGATTTGATTATCATGCGGCATCCGTTGGAAGGGAGTGCCAGATATGCATCAGAAATATCGGGAGTCCCCGTTATCAATGCCGGTGATGGTGCGAACCAACATCCCTCTCAAACATTGCTCGATATGTATTCTATAATTAAAACCCAGGGAAGTCTCGATAACATTAACCTTTTTCTGGTCGGAGATTTAAAATACGGTCGCACCGTCCACAGCCTCCTGATGGCCATGCTGCAGTTTGAGAACCCAATTTTCAATTTTATTGCGCCTCCGGAACTTGCAATGCCAAATGAATACAAGATATATATTGCCTCCAAAGGAATCCGTTTCTACGAACATACTGAATTTACCGATATTATTAATGCAGCCGACATTATTTATATGACCAGGGTTCAGAAAGAGCGATTTATCGATCCGGTTGAATATGAGAAAGTCAAGAATATTTATATTCTCAAAAACGATATGCTTAAAAATACGAAGGAAAATATGAGGATCCTTCACCCTCTGCCAAGAATCAACGAAATTCATACTGACGTCGACAGCAATCCGAAAGCCTATTACTTCACTCAGGCAAAAAATGGGGTTTACGCCCGGATGGCTATTATTTCTCATTTGTTGAACCTCAAATAATTTTTAAATATTTGTCATGGAAAAACATCTCAAAGTTAGCGCGATTAAAGATGGTACTGTTATTGACCATATTCCAACAAAAGCCCTTTTTAAGGTGATTAAAATCCTTAAGCTCGAAGAATGCAGCCAAATGGTGACTTTTGGTAATAACCTGGATAGCAGAGTAATGGGAACAAAAGCAATCGTGAAAATTGCGAACAGATTTTTTGAAGATGAAGAGGTAAATAAAATTGCACTCGTAGCGCCGCATGCAAAGCTGAACATTATCCGCGACTATGAAGTGATCGACAAAAGGGTGGTTGAGACACCCGGGGAGATTCGGGGAATTGTACACTGCTTCAATCCCAAATGCATTACTAATGCTGAAAAAATCACAACACGTTTCGAGGTGCTGTCAGATAAACCAATTGCCATGAAATGTTTTTATTGTGAAAAGATCACTAATGAAAATGAAATGGTATTCTATTGACAGTCAATAATTATTAAAAAGTTTCTGCAAAATGAGAATAGAATATACTGCCCTTCTTCAGGAAATTGAATCTGTTATTTCTTCCGGAGAAGAACTGCATAAAGTTTTAGCCGAAACTTGTAATATACTGAAGAACAAAGTAATTCATTATGATTGGGTTGGGTTTTATATTCTTAATGACCAGAAATCTCATCTGATACTTGGTCCTTATTGCGGGAAATCCACAGAACATACAATAATTCCGGTCGGGAAAGGGGTTTGCGGACAAGTGGCAGAGAACAAAATACTAAAAATAGTTCAGGATGTCAGACTGGAAGGAAACTATATTTCATGCGGCATGGAAGTCCAAAGCGAAATTGTAGTACCGATACTAAAGAATGGCGATTTCGTGGCTGAAATTGACATTGATTCCCATGATACTGCCCCATTTACAATTGACGATCAGGAATTTCTCAGTTTACTTTGCCGGAAACTACCGGTTTTATTTTAATAATTATCTTATCCGATCGATTGATCTAACAAGTAATTCGTCCTTTTTTATTGCCCTTATAGCGAGGTATACTAAAATTGGGGCAATCACCAGGATTACCGAAAAAATACTCATAGAATAGTGACCAGCCAATATTTTGGTTACAGATATTACGTAATAATAAATCAGAACGCTTAGGGCCACTAATGTAAAAACAGCAATTTTCGCAAGTCTCATTTGCAGAATTCTGTTTCTGAACATAAAAGTTGTTACCAAAATCAGGATAATGCTCAATACCAATAAGATGATAAGGGGCCAACTACTTAAATTCACCCCGCTTCCAGGCAAACCTTCCATGAAGATCCCCTGAATTTGAAACCTGTAAAGAATACCTTCTTTCCCGGTTATTTCAGCAAGCGGAACGAAAAAAAGAGTTCCGATCAGTATTTCTGCAATCAGTAAATAAATAGTTTGTATTCTTTGTATCACGATTTATATTTTTGTACAAAAATATCAAAAAACAATTAATTTCATCTGATCTTGCTTATTTCCATATTTTTCAATAGTTTTGATTGAAACAAGAATATGTAATAATGAATAAAATAGCTCCCTCCGAATTGATAATTAACCCTGACGGGTCAATTTTTCATTTGCACCTTAAACCGGGTCAGATAGCGAGGGACGTTATTCTGGTGGGCGATCCTGGCAGGGTTGAAATGATTGCCGGTTTTTTTAATGAGATTGAATTTGAAGCCCAAAACAGGGAATTTGTCACTGTAACCGGAAATTATAAGGGGAAAAGAGTTTCAGTCCTTTCGACCGGCATTGGGACCGATAATATTGATATTGTAATTAATGAGCTCGATGCACTGGTAAATATTGATCTGGAAACACGCAAAATCAAATCAGAAATTACCAGTTTAAACCTGATTCGAATCGGAACTTCAGGCGGTTTGCAGGGTTATTTACCAGTTGATGCATTTCTGGCTTCCCGTAAGGCTATTGGATTTGATGGATTGATTAATTTCTACGCCAGGAGGGAAGAAATTGCAGACGTTCGGTTTGAAGAAGCTTTTAAATCATATACAAACTGGAATCCCTTACTATCTTCTCCTTATGTAGTTGATTGTGATTTAGATCTTTACAACAGAATAGCCGATGATGAATTTATTCCGGGAATTACTATCTCTGCACCAGGATTTTACGGACCTCAGGGAAGGGAATTGCGTTTAGGCATTATAGATAGAAAGATTAACGATAAAATAGAATCTTTCCGTTTCAATGGAATGAAAATTACAAATTACGAAATGGAGTGCTCTGCCATTTACGGACTAAGCAAATTGCTCGGTCATAAGGCACTTACTGTTTGTATCATTATTGCAAACCGGATTACACATAATACTTCAATCGACTATAAACCTGTAATGAAACGACTTGTAAATAAAATTCTTGATAAGTTGATACAATAAAATGGAAGATATCGTAAATATAGATACCTTACTTGCACTGATTGATGATCGTGATGAAGAAGTTTATTTTGCTGTAAGGGATAAATTGCTCGAAGCCGGACATGCGATTTTGCCAGTTTTAGAGTACGCATTAAGTTCTTCAACAAATCTGCTTCAGCACGACCGTCTGGAGTTAATTATTAATCAACTCAAATTAGTTAAGTTGGTCGAGAAAACAGCAAATTGGGTTAATTCTGAAGATAAAACACTTTTGGACGGATGGATTTTGGTCAGCACAGTACAACATCCAACCATCGTGTTTGATAAAATTGATATGGTGATCCAGAAAATTGTGCGTGATATTTGGATAGAGTTTAACGATTCGCTTACATCACTTGAAAAAGTATCAGTCATCAATCATGTATTTTTTGAACTGTTCCATTTTGAGTTAAATACCACAGATATTTTTGCGCCTGAAAACTGTCTGATAAATAACTTATTAGTTTCCCGTAAAGGAAATCTCATATCACTTTGTACCTTTTATTGTATTATTGCACAAAGGTTAAACCTCCCTATACATCCAATCGGAATTGGTCAATACCTTATCCTCGGATATTATGAACCCCTGATTTCAAAAGAGGTTTACGGTGAAGATGCCGGACCCTACCTGTTCTATATAAACATGGAACATAAGGGGGCAATTATCGGAGCTAAAGAGTTGGAATATGTTGTTCATGAGAATAAGGAAAGCGTCGAAAACTTTGTTAGACTTGAAGAGGGAACCCTGATAAAAAGGCTGTTGCTATTCCTAAAGCAATGCTACGAATCGAAGGAAAATGAAGAAAAAACAGAAATCACGAACAAATTGATCGATAAATTTCGAAGATACTAAATCACTGGTGCCGGGTTAAATAAGCAGAAAATATTATTAGGCACGGATTTATTACATCCCCAGGGACTAACAGGAATAAGGTGCAGCTTTTCATTTCTACCGGTATTCAGTGCCTCACAGGCAATGTCATTAAGTTAATGACATTGCCCTCACAGGACGATCCCGGAAAGACAATATACTGGTAATAAGTAAATTGCAAATTAACAATAGGTCCCTTGGAGATAAAGTATTTTTTTAACCGGATAACAATAATTTTATTTGGCATAACTAACGGCGCGCGTTTCCCTGATGACTGTAATTTTGACCTGACCCGGATAAGTCATCTCATCCTGGATTTTCTTGGCGATGTCATAAGACAGGTTTTCCGCCTCAATATCAGTCATTTTATCGCTGCCAACAATGACCCTGAGTTCACGCCCAGCCTGTATGGCATAGGTCTTTGTAACGCCTGGATATGAGAGTGCCATATTCTCAAGGTCGTTCAACCGTTTTATATAAGATTCAACAGCTTCACGACGGGCACCCGGACGTGCACCTGAAATTGCATCACATGCCTGAACAATGGGGGCCAGTAAACTTTCCATCTCAACCTCATCATGGTGAGATCCGACAGCATTACAAATATCCGGCTTTTCCTTAAATTTTTCAGCAAGCTTCATACCCAGAATTGCGTGTGGTAATTCAGGTTCATCGTCAGGAACTTTACCAATATCGTGTAATAAACCGGCACGTTTAGCCCGTTTAGGATTTAGGCCAAGTTCGGCAGCCATAATTGCACACAGATTGGCAGTCTCCCGTGAATGTTGTAACAAATTTTGTCCGTATGACGAGCGATATTTCATTTTCCCGATCATACGAATCAGTTCAGGGTGCAGACCGTGTACCCCAAGATCTATGGTAGTCCGCTTTCCTGTTTCAATAATCTCGTCCTCTACCTGTTTCTTGACTTTATTCACCACCTCCTCTATCCGGGCCGGATGAATTCTGCCATCTGTAACAAGTTGATGAAGGGCAAGTCTGGCAATCTCACGTCTGACAGGGTCAAATGCTGAGAGCACAATAGCTTCAGGCGTATCATCAACTATTATCTCAACACCGGTAGCAGCTTCAAGCGCCCTGATATTACGTCCTTCACGACCTATAATTCTTCCTTTTATTTCGTCACTTTCAATATGAAAAACTGTAACTGAATTTTCTATTGCAGTTTCTGAGGCTACCCGTTGAATCGACTTAACAATTATCTTTTTTGCCTCCTTATTGGCAGTCATTTTTGCTTCGTCCATGATCTCCTGAATGAACGACATAGCTTCTGTTTTAGCCTCATTTTTCAATGATTCAACAAGTTGCGATCTTGCCTCATCTGCAGATATCCCTGACAAAGCTTCGAGTTGCTGAACCTGTTGCTTGTGAAGTTTAAGCATCTCTTCCTCTTTTTGTTCTACCAATTCAAGCTGAACATTCAGGTTCTCCCTAATCGTGTCAATTTCCCGTTCAGAAATTTCCAATTCTTTAATACTTCGCTGAAGCTCCTCTTTCCGTTGTAAATAAATAGTTTCCTTCTGCTTCAGTTTGTTTTCCGTACTGGCAATCCTGAGATTTCGCTCATTAATATAACTTTCATGCTCCGATTTCAGTTGAATATACTTCTCCTTAGCCTGAAGCATTTTCTTCTCCTTGAGCATCTCAGCCTGTATCTCGGCATCGGCAAGCACCTTTTGCTTACTCTTTGTCAGCATCATATCCCACAGAAAATAAGAAGCAATACCTCCTATAAACAGCGTAACAATGCCAGTGATAATTATTTCCATTTGTAATATACAATTTAAAGGTTTAAAAAAAATACCGCATATTCAAATTACCATTGACCAGAATATTCTGATCAACCGGAATAATTTAAAATGCGGGTTATAATAAATTCAAACTAATTTTCCTTTTCAAGAATCTCAGACAGAAAATCATTCATCACTTCCAATTCATCGACCAATGGCGAAACATCAATACGTTTTTCGGTGTCAAACTTCTGAATTACAAATTGTAACGTTGCCATCGCGAGGCAATCCTGCAAGTCTTTTGAAGCATACTTTTGCTTATATTGGAACACCTTTTCGTTGATAATTTTCGCTGCCCTGCGAATGCCCTCCTCCTCTTTACGATCAATTCTCAAAGGATACAATCGGTCGGCTATATTGATATTTATCGAAAGTTTATCATCCATAGCATTGTGTATTACTTATTTAATAGAGCAATACATTTGTCAATTTCCCGCACTATTCTGTTCAACTTCAATTTAGCTTCATGTGGATCTTCATCCGCACCAAGCAACGATTTGGCAAATCTCAGATCTTCCTGCTTCCTGATCAGTTCCTCGTTCTGAGAAGAAAGTAACCTGATCTGCTCCTTCAACAGCGCCTGATCTTCAATTAATAGCTGTTTCTCACGTTTTATCCGCAGATGAAGATTGATCAGTTTATCGAGTTTTCCTTTAAATTCTCTCAATAAAACAGTTTCACGCTCTGTCATACCTATCGTTTACAAAGACAAAGTTAATATTTAAATCATATTTCAAAAGCATCCTGATAATTTAATTGCTTTACATGTCATTTAAAAGTTTGCTATTTTTGCCAATTCTTTGAACCTGTTCAATAATGAGGCTTAAGTTATCAATTTTATTTCTAATAATATTCTCCTTTTCTGAGCTTCGTGCCCAAAAAATGAGTACGAACGATCCATTTATAAGTCCACTTAAACCTCCATTTCAATTTTCAGGAAATTTCGGAGAATTTAGACCATCACATTTCCATTCAGGTCTTGATTTTCGCACCCAGGGGCAAACCGGCCTGCCTGTATATGCAGTAAAGGATGGTTATATCAGCAGGATTGGAATATCAGCTACTGGTTATGGTAATGCATTGTATATGAATCATTCTGACGGCACTACATCGGTTTATGGACACCTTCAGCGGTTTCACCCCCTATTACAGGAATATGTCAAAGAAAAACAATACGACCAGGAGAGTTTTCAGATTAATATTAACCTACCTTTGGAAAAATTCCATTTTTCCAAAGGAGAAATTATTGCCTGGTCAGGCAATTCGGGCAGCTCAGAAGGCCCACATCTTCATTTTGAAATAAGAGACACTAAGTCGGAGCGGGTATTGAACCCATTGCTTTTTAACTTAGGGATAAAAGACAACAGCGCTCCCAAGATATTGGCGTTATATGTTTATCCGTTAACCGCAAACAGTAATATAGGAGCCGATTGCTTAAAAAAAAGGTTACAGGCCATGCCGGTTCCGGGTGGTTACCGCCTGAAAAATAATGCCCTTCCGGAAATTTTTGGACAAATTGGTTTTGGCATCGAGGCTGAGGACTATTTCAACGGTACAGGTTTAAGGTGTGGTATCTATTCTGCTACATTATTATACGATGGTATTAAAGTTTTTGGCTTTAAAATGGACAACTTCTCATTTGGCGATACACGTTATGCCAATGCCCAGACCGATTTTGAGGAGTATATTAAGACACATCACCGGGTTCAGCGACTATACAAACTACCCGGAAATTCTCTGAATATTTATGATCCGGCCGGAAGAAATGGAATATTGAAGATTGATGATGGAAAAATACATGAATTCGAGATAATAGTTTCAGACGCATTTGATAACAGAACAAGCCTGAAATTTAAGACGAAAAGTAAAAAGTATAAATTGGCATCTAAAAATCAATCAATTAGCAAACAATTTTTATATGACCAATCTAATGTATTTGAAAACGAAAAAATAAAAATTGACTTACCCAAAAATGCCTTGTACGACAACCTGGATTTCGTTTGGAAACCGGCTCCTAAACCAATAGGCTGTTATTCAGAACTTCATCAGGTTCAGTCAAAATATGTCCCATTACATAAACCATATTCTCTTTCGATAAGGTGTTATGGTTTACCCGACAGTTTTTCAGATAAGGCATTAATAGTGTTGGTTGACCAGAATACAGGAAAGAAATTTGCTGTTGGTGGAGAATATTCGGGAGGATGGCTTACCGTTAAGACAAATTTATTTGGCAGTTTTTCAGTTGCAATTGATAAAACTCCTCCTGCGATTTTTCCACTTGACATTAAGGATAAAAAGACGCTTGTTGATCAGTCAAAAGTTCAATTTAAGATTGTTGATGACCTTTCAGGTATTAAATCGTATCGTGGTGAAATTGACGGTAAATGGGTACTTTTCGAATTCGATTCTAAATCAGGAATTCTCACATACTACTTTGATAAAACAAGGATGGTTTTTGGTAAGTCTCATCTTATCAGATTAGTCGTAACCGACTTCAGGGTTAATAGTACAGAATATAAAGCAATTATTTACAGATGAATATATTGGCAGTTGGAACAATGTCCGGAACGTCGCTCGATGGAATTGATATCGCTCTTTGCCGGTTCTCAGAAAACGGGAATAATTGGAGTTGGGATATAATTGATGCACAAACAGTTACTTATCAATCTGAATGGATCGGAAAACTCCGGGAGGCACATCTTCTAAAGGCTCAGGAGTTTTTACTTTTGCACAATGAATATGGGTGTTATACTGGTCAACTCATATCTGATTTTCTTCTTTCTAAAGAAATCCCGCAATTAATTGCTTGTCATGGCCATACGATTTTTCATCAGCCAGATAAAAAATTTACCTTTCAGCTTGGTAACGGTGCTAATGTTGCTGCAACTGCAGGAATTACAACTGTAAGCGATTTCAGGTCCCTGGATGTTGCTCTAGGCGGGCAGGGAGCACCACTTGTTCCTGTTGGAGACCAATTACTCTTCCCCGAATTTGATTACTGTCTTAACATCGGGGGATTTGCCAATATTTCGTTCGGGAAAAATGGAAACAGGGTCGCCTATGATATCTGTCCGGCAAATATTATTCTAAATGCTTTGTCACAGCAAATGGGTTATACTTATGATCAGGATGGCCAACTGGGTAGTTCGGGAACAGTAAATGAAAGATTACTTCAGAAATTGAACAATCTGGACTATTATTATTTGCAATATCCAAAATCACTCGGTCGTGAGTGGATTGATAATAAAATAATTCCTCTTTTATTGGGTTCTGGTATTTCAATTGTCGATCAGGCCGCCACTATTTATGAACATATAGCCTTTCAGATTTCAAGAGTATTTGATACAGGGAAAGTACTTACGACCGGAGGTGGATCAAAAAACAGGTTCCTAATAGATAAATTGAGACATAAAACCTCATGCCAGATATATTTACCTGACGAGAAGTTAATTGACTTCAAAGAAGCACTTATTTTTGCGTTTCTTGGCGTTCTTGCATTCAGGAACAGTATTAATGTGCGTTCTTCAGCTACCGGGGCTTTGCAGGACCATATTGGCGGAATCATTTATCACATTGGAATCTAATGATAAAACTCATTTAAAAAAGAGATTGATAGTGCTGTTAAAAAAATTAAAGATGCAACTATTTTCATATTTTTGTAAAAACTGTTTTAATTCAAATTACAATGCTTAAAAAGAAAACCTTATTACTTTTGATATTAGTTTCTATACAGATTGTCCCGTCTGTGGCATGTACTAATTTTCTGATTTCAAAAGGTGCCACAAAGGATGGTTCCACAATGATTACGTATGTTGCCGATTCGCACACTTTATACGGGGAGCTTTATTTCTGGCCTGCAGCCGATTATCCGGATGGTACTATGCTTGATGTATATGAATGGGATACTGGTAAATATATGGGTAAAATTCCCCAGGTGAGACACACCTATAAGGTGACCGGAAATATCAATGAAAATCAGGTTGCTATCGGTGAGACAACTTATGGAGGGAGAAAAGAGCTTGCCACTCAAAAAGAGGCCATTGTTGATTATGGAAGTCTGATATACATAGCATTACAAAGAGCGAGGAATGCCCGGGAGGCAATTACAATTATGACCGACCTGGTAAGAAATTTCGGCTATGCTTCAAGCGGAGAATCTTTTTCTGTTTCTGATCCCAATGAAGTGTGGATTTTCGAAATGATTGGTAAAGGTGAGGGACAAAAAGGGGCTGTATGGGTTGCTATGCGGGTTCCGGACGGCTACATATCAGGGCATGCCAATCAGGCCCGTATTACAAAGTTTCCATTGAATGATCCAAAAAACTGTCTTTATTCGGCAGATGTTATTTCATTCGCACGTGAAAAAGGGTGGTTTGACGGGAAAAATAATGATTTTAGTTTTTCTGACACATATGCTCCGGTAGATTTCAGTGGTGCACGTTTTTGCGAATCACGCGTTTGGTCAGCTTTCAATAAAGTGAATAAACAAATGGGGCAATACGAAAACTATGCCATGGGCAAAGTTACTTATGATGAGAATAAATATGCTACTAACAGGATGCCACTCTGGATAAAGCCAGATTCGCTTCTTTCGGTAAAAGATGTTATGAATCTTATGCGCGATCATTTTGAAGGAACTGCCCTTGATATGACAAAAGATATTGGTGCCGGACCTTTTGGTGTACCTTACCGTTGGCGCCCTATGTTGTGGAAAGTCGATTCTGTATCCTATGTTCATGAACGTGCAGTCTCAACTCAGCAGACAGGATTCTCATTCGTTGCGCAAAGTCGCCCGTACCTGCCAAATCCTATTGGTGGAATACTATGGTTTGGACTTGACGATACTTACATGACCTGCTATATGCCAATTTATTGCGGAATAAATCAGGTACCAAATTCGATAAAGGTTGGTGAGGGTGACATGCTTACATGGTCAGACAATTCTGCATTTTGGGTATTTAATCAGGTTTCGAACCTTTGTTATTCCCGTTACAGTGATATGATCGCTGATCTTCAAAAAGTACAGTCACAGCTTGAAAATAAGTTCTTTAGCGTTACTCCGGTTGTAGATCAGGCTGCCCTGGCTTTGTGGAACAAAGGGGAAAAGGAACTGGCAAGTCAGTTCCTTACCGATTACTCAGTGAACCAGGTTGAAAACTCAGTAAAAATATGGAGGGACCTGGGCCATTATCTTCTTGTGAAATACAAGGATGGAAATATAATGATTGAGAAAGATGGTAAGTTTGAAAGAAACGAATCTGGCAAATTACCTGTTGCGCCACTTCATCCGGCTTATCCTGACTGGTGGTATAGAAAAATAATTGAAAATAACAAAGAGCATTTCAGGGCAATTGAATAATTCCGCAAAGGATCCTCCACAGTACAACCAAAAATAAACCCGTAATAGTAATAAGATGAAAATATCAATCGTTGGAACTGGGTACGTTGGGCTTGTATCAGGTACATGCTTCGCTGAAGTGGGTATTGAAGTAATGTGTGTTGATATTGATTCCGTCAAAATTCAGAATCTGAAAAACGGAATCATCCCGATTTATGAGACGGGGCTTGAAGATATGGTTCGCCGGAACATAAAGAAAGGAAGATTACATTTTACCACAGATATGTCGGAAGCACTTGAGGATTGCGAAGTCTTATTTATTGCAGTGGGTACCCCTCCAGATGAAGAAGGAAATGCTGATCTCAATTATGTTTTAAAAGTTGCCCATGACTGCGGAAGATGCCTGAAGGACTATCTGCTGATTGTCACCAAAAGTACAGTCCCCGTTGGTACTGCAAAAATTGTGAGGCGGATATTAATGGAAGAGCTGAATAAGCGCGGAGTAAACATTCCTTTTGATGTAGCTTCAAATCCGGAGTTTCTCAAGGAAGGTGCAGCAATTGAAGATTTTCTGAAACCTGACAGGATTATTGTCGGTCTTGATTCGACCAGGGCAGAAGAGTTAATGAAAAGCCTCTATAAACCATTTACTTTAAATGGGCACCCCATTATCTTTATGGACATCATTTCTGCTGAAATGACCAAATATGCCGCCAATTCAATGCTTGCTACCAGGATTAGTTTTATGAACGACATCGCAAATCTGTGTGAGATTGTAGGTGCCAACATAAATATGGTGAGAAAAGGGATTAGCTCCGACTCCAGGATAGGGGGGAAATTCATTTATCCCGGAATTGGTTATGGTGGGTCATGTTTCCCAAAAGACGTTAAAGCATTGATAAATACGGCTAAAAACTTTGGTTATGAATTGCGGGTATTGAAAGCCGTCGAAGCTGTCAATGCTGATCAGAAATCTGTACTTGTCAATAAAATTATGAATTATTATGAAGGAAACCTGAAAAATAAAACCATAGCCTTGTGGGGCTTATCTTTTAAGCCACATACCGAGGACATGCGCGAAGCTCCTTCTTTAGTAATAATAAGCAAATTACTCGAGGCCGGGGCAATAGTAAAAGCTTATGATCCGGTTGCAATGAAAGAAGCTGAACATATCCTGGGCGATAGTATCACATATTACAAAGATCAGTATGAGGCACTGATTGATGCAGACTGTCTCCTTCTTGTCACTGAATGGCCGGAGTTTAAAGTTCCTAACTTCAATATTATAACTAAGCTGTTAAATAAACCGGTTATCTTTGATGGCAGAAATATCTACGATAAAGACGAACTAAGACGTAAAGGCTTTGACTATTTCTGTATCGGAATTGATACAACAACATAATAACAATCAAAAAATGATTAAGAAAAAGGTTTTAGTCACAGGAGGTGCAGGTTTTATTGGATCACATCTTTGCGACAGGCTTTTAAAAGATGGGAATGAAGTTGTTTGTCTCGATAATTTTTTCACGGGACAAAAACAGAACATTGTACATTTGCTGCAAAACCCTTTCTTTGAATTAATCCGCCACGATGTTACGATGCCTTTCTTCATCGAAGTTGATGAAATTTACAACCTGGCTTGTCCTGCCTCTCCTATTCACTATCAATATAATGCAATCAAGACTATTAAGACCTCTGTTATGGGGGCTATAAATATGCTGGGCCTGGCAAAGCGAATAAAGGCTAAAATACTTCAGGCTTCAACCAGTGAGGTATATGGCGACCCTCAGATTCATCCACAGTCTGAGGGTTACTGGGGACATGTGAACCCAATTGGCGAACGTTCATGCTATGATGAAGGGAAACGTTCTGCCGAAACACTTTTCGTAAACTATAATAAGCAAAACAACGTAAAAATTAAAATTGTCAGGATATTCAATACTTATGGTCCGCGTTTGCACCCGAATGACGGAAGGGTTGTTTCAAACTTTATTGTACAGGCCCTGCAAAACCATGATATAACAATTTATGGTGATGGCCAGCAAACCCGTAGTTTTCAATATGTTGATGATCTGATCGAGGGAATGGTCAGGATGATGGCTTCTCCTGACATTTTCATAGGACCGGTCAATATAGGAAATCCTGAAGAATTTACTATTAGTCAGCTGGCCACAATCATTATCGGGCTTACAAATTCAAAGTCAAGGATTGTAAGAATGCCCCTTCCTCCCGATGATCCTATTCAACGGCAACCCAGTATTGAATTGGCAAAAAAAGAGCTCAACTGGGAACCTAAAATTCAACTTAGGGAAGGGTTAATAAAAACAATTGATTATTTTAAATCAATTATCTGAAATTGTATTCATTATCTTAATATTAAGCATGAGAATACTGGTTACAGGATCTAAAGGTCAGTTAGGAAATGAGATTCGTGAATTAGCAACCGAATATCCCGGCTTTGATTTCTTATATACAGACATCGATGAACTGGATATTACTGATCGTCACAGAACAAATGAATTTGTCACCTCCTGTCGGCCACAGTTTATTATCAATTGTGCTGCATATACTTCAGTTGATAAAGCAGAATCGGACACATCTGCAGCCTTTCTTGTAAATGCAGCGGCTGTTGAAAATCTCGCAATATCTGCAAACCTAATTAATGCCCTGATTATTCATATTTCAACAGACTATGTTTTCGATGGCGCATCCTATATTCCTTACAATGAGTCTGACATTAGAAATCCGCAATCGGTTTATGGAAAAAGTAAACTTGCAGGTGAAGATGCAGTTCAGAAATATGCCGGTAAGGGGATAATATTGCGCACTTCCTGGTTATATTCCCCTTTCGGAAATAACTTTGTGAAAACAATACTTAAATACGGAACTGAAAAGAGAGAACTTAACGTGGTTTTTGATCAGGTTGGATCCCCAACCTATGCAAAAGATCTTGCCAAAGCTATTCTCGATATTCTACCGATGTCAGGAAAGCGATCCGGAACAGATGTATTCCATTACTCCAACGAAGGGGTTGCCAGCTGGTACGACTTTGCCAGAACAATAATTTCTTTTTCAGGAGTCAATTGTGAAATAAAACCAATCTTAACCAGGGATTATCAGTTACCGGCACCGAGACCTTGCTATAGTGTATTTGATAAAACGAAAATAAAAGAGACTTTCAAAATTAAAATCCCTTACTGGTCTGATAGTGTTAAAGATTGTATTAATAGGCTCAATGGGATGAATGGTTTTGACTAATTTATGGATTGCACTGGTCTTTGTGGTAAAAATCCAGAATATCCTCAATCATAACACAATACGATTCAGCCCTTTTATCTGATGGAAATTGTTCAAGAAATAAAGAAAAATTGTTTAGTGCTTCACCCCACCTCTGTAATTTAAAATATATTTCTCCCTTCATAAATATCGCTTCTCCAAAATTTTCATCCGGTAATTTATCCAGAATCGCCAATGCCTCAACCGGTCGGTTCTGTATCAGAGCTTCTCTGGCTAAACCCATAAATATTTCCAGATCAATCATTTTGAAAAGTTCTAAGGAGCTTGCCTAATTCAAACGACAAATATTTTGTCAGGTTGAAAGCATTATTCATTGCCTCATTAAGCGAAGAAGGGCCATCTGTAATTGAATAAATACCGTCAAAAAGAAAAGATGCTTCGGGTTTTATTGAACCGCCAAATGCAATTACGCGAACTCCGGCCTGCCGGGCAGCCTGCGCAATTACAGCAGGCCCTTTCCCCTGACATGTCTGTAAGTCTATACAGCCTTCACCCGTTATCACCAGGTCGCAATTTTTCAATTCATTAAATATACCCAAAAGATCAATTATCAACGAGGCCCCACTCATCATCCTGGCATTTAGAAAGCCAATTAATGGTACAGAAATGCCACCCGCAGCACCTGATCCGGCTATTTCACCAATATTTTTTTGAGAAAATTGTTCCATCACAGTTAAATAATTTCTGAATCCCAATGTTAAATCATTCATCATCTGACGTGTAGCACCTTTTTGCGGTCCATAAACCTCAACGGCCCCATTTTCACCCATCAAAGGGTTTGTAACATCTGAAGCAATTATAATTTCACAGTCTGATAAGCCATTTTTAACACTATCCGCTAAAATTCCAGCTATTTGGATCAACCCGTTTCCACCTTCATCCACCTCTTTCCCATTAACGTCAATTAATCTGAAACCCAATGCTTTCATCATACCAATACCTCCATCAACCGTGGCACTGCCACCGATGCCAAGGATAATCTTTTTGGCACCAAGTTTTATTGCTTCAAGAATTAGCTCACCTGTTCCGCGTGATGTGGCAATCATTGGATTCAATTCAGAGACTTCTAAAAGTTTTAAACCTGAAGCTTCTGCCATTTCGATAACAGCACACCTGGATCCGGATAACCAGCCAAACCTGGACTCAATAATTCTTCCTAACGGATCATGAACCTTAACCCTGACAAATGTACCGCCTAATGCATTTACCAATACTTCAGCTGTTCCGTCCCCACCATCGGCTAAGGGGCGCTTTATCAGCTCAAAACTTTTGTTTGCCATTAACAGTCCATCTGCGATTGCATTAGCAAAATCGGAGGCAGACATCGATCCTTTCATGGCATTGGGTGCTATTAATATGCGCATATTTTAAATTATAATAATGATCAGGCGTCAGCTCTGCTTACCGAGTGGACACCTTTAATATTTTTCAATTTTTGCATAAGGAAATCGAGGTGTTCGAGATCATTTACAAACACCCTTAAAGTACCGTCAAATGCTTTTTCTTCTGAATTGATGGCAATAGAACGCATCTGAATTCCGACTTCCTTTGAGATAATCCGCGAAATATCAGTTACAATACCTGCCCGGTCTGATCCTGATATATGAATTGATGCCTGAAACGAATTTCGTTTACCGGTTATCCGCCATTTGGCTTTGATAATCCGGTAAGGATACCGCTCGCTCATTTGTTTCGCATTAGGACATGTAATACGGTGAATTTTGATCCCCTCCAATATAGTTACAAATCCAAAAATTTCATCCCCAAAAATTGGGTTACAACAGACGGCCAGTTTATAATTTACATCTTTCAGGTTATTATCTATTACAAGATAATCATCGTTATTATCAAACGATAGCTCTTTAATATCCTGAGCAGGAAGTATTTCAGTCAATTTTTCCTGTACTGATTCCTCGTGTTTGCCAATAATCAGATCTTTTATTTCAAGGGTGTCAATCTTTCCAACTGAGATATTGTAATAAAGATCGGCGGCAAGTTTTACTTTATAGTTTTTTATTAAATCCCTTATTACCTGATCATTAAAGTCAATCTTCCAGTTTTTAAATTTCCGTTTAAGAATTTCCTTCCCATTTTCAGCCTCCCGTTTGTGATCCTCGTTCAGGCTTGCCTTTATTCGTGTTTTAGCTTTGGAAGTGACAACAAAATCAAGCCAGTCAAGTTTAGGCTTTTGATTAGCAGAGGTTTCAACTGCAATCTGATCACCATTTTTCAATTGGTATTTAAGTGTTACCAGTTTATTATTTACCTTACCACCAACACATTTATCGCCAATTTTAGAATGAATTTCATAGGCAAAATCAAGCAGTGTTGCCCCGGCCCGAAGTTTGATCAGGTCACCTTTGGGGGTAAAAACGAAAATTTCGTCCTCATAAATATTAACTTTAAAATCCTCGATTAAATCTACCGGATTGAGCATAGGATTCTCAAGAGCTTCGCGAATATTCTTTAACCATTTATCAATCTCATCCCCCCCCTTGCCACCTTTATATCTCCAGTGTGCTGCGAGTCCGTTTTCAGCGATATCGTCCATCCTGTGGGTTCGAATCTGCACTTCAACCCATCGCTGACCGGGTCCCAGAACAGTAGTATGCAATGATTCGTAACCATTTGATTTAGGGTAAGTTATCCAGTCCCGAAGTCGTTCAGGGTTAGAAATGTACTCTTCGGTTACAACTGAAAAAACCTGCCAGCAGGTAGCTTTTTCATTCTCAGTGTCCGAATTCAGAATAATACGAATCGCAAAAAGATCGTAAACTTCATTAAAATCGACCTTCTGCTTTTGCATTTTATTCCAGATAGAGTAAATTGATTTTGTCCGGGCTTTCATTTCAAAATCAAATCCCCTACTTTGTAGTTTCTTCTCGATCGGGGTAACAAATGCCGAAACAAAACTGGCCCGGTCAACCGCAGTTTCCTTTAGTTTTTCTACAATAGCATCATAATCTGCAGTATGTAAATATTTTAGGGCAAGATCCAGTAACTCAGAGTTTACTTTATAAAGACCCAAACGGTGAGCAAGAGGTGCATACAGATGCCAGGTGTCGACCGATAACCGCTGCCGGAGTCCTGCCGGAAGTTTGTCCAGGGTCCGCATATCCTGTAACTGATCGGCAATTTTAATTAAGATAACCTTAACATCGCCGGAGAGGGCCAGCAAAAGTCTTCTGAAATTTTCACTGTGAAAGGCAATGTTTCCGGTATTTAATGAATTTATTTTGAGAATTCCGTCGAGGATTATGGCTACATTGGCCCCGAACAGCTTTTTAATATCTTCAATCGAAAATACAATTCCTCCGGAGCCAAAAACATTGTGCAGCAAAGCGGCTATAAGTGCATCTGTTGATAATCCAAGTTCAATAACGGCAATTCTGGCTACTGAAACCGAATGGGATAGAATAAATTCACCTGCATTCCATGTTGAGTTTCCAATTGTATCTGCTGCAAAATTAAATGCATTGTTAATACCTGGCAAATCACTCGAGGGTAAAATTTTTGTACACTGAAAGATTAGCGCATTATAGGCATTTTGTATTTTTTCATTTAGTAATTTCTCCACGGTGTAAATCTATTGTAAGATTGAATATTGAATTATGATTATAATATTATTCCAATTCAACTGGATCTAATTAAACGTCTGATCCTTCTTCACCTGTAAAGCTAACCTAAAATAGTCAATGATAAAATTATTTCAACGTGTTAAAGGACAAAATGGAGGATTTTACTTTAAAACCAACTTTTTTAAGCAGAATTATTAAAATATTTCAAATTTAAATGAAATGATCAAAAAGTGAGCCGATAACTCAGACCATATCCGTTATGACCAAAAAACAAAGGCAATAATGAAGATTTGTATCCTGATAACGAAGCCTTTAACGGAATTTTTTTCTGTCCACGGCTAAGTGCTATTTTCCCGCAGGTATATCCAATGGCAATTGCAACAGGATAATCGCCCATCCAGTGAACCCCATTATTCATCATTGCATAACCAAGTATACCCAATAGCGAGTACCCTACCGGCTTAACGAATTTGCTGGATGGATAATTCCCTGCAATAATGGTAATAGTAGCCATAATCGTTGCCAGATGCCCCGAAGGAAAGGCATCGTAATTGGATACATCAGCCTGATATGTTGCAAGATTTGTAAAAGGGTGCCATTCCCCTCCTGATCTGGTCGAATTAAACGGGCTCTGCCGGCCTGTCATTCGTTTTAACACCTGTGAAGTAATAGCTAAAGTAAAAAACATCTCCGCTAATTGTGAAGAGGTTTGTCTTGCCCTATAGTCATTTGCCATTATTCCATATCCAAAAAAACTTCCCGCAACAAGCACACTGGGCCAACCTTCGCCAATGAAATAGAAGGCAGAGTTAAGATTTTGCGGTATATCGAGCACCGGAACAGCAAAGTTTCCAATATTAAATGAGATTGCCCGCACAAATTTTCGATCGGGATCCAGGTTTATAAACCTTCCAAATTGCTGTGCAGCATCCAGAATAGGCTGATCAAATGCAACTATAACAGCTGTTGATCCAAGAATTAATCCAAGATTTGCCAGATTTTTCTTTGCAACAACAGCTTTTCCGAACCTACCCAGATCTGAAGGGACATTAGTTATAAATTCAAAAGGACGCGGCTTATAAAAAAGGATTGATTCTGAAGAATTCAGGTTTAATATTTGTGCCTTGGTTAACTTTTGGGTATTATGGCAGGATTTGTAAACTAATGTGTCTTTACCCCGGGTATTTGGAACTGCAAACGAATACATTGATATACAGCACAATAATAATATAAGGATTAGATATCCTAATTGAAAGGAAATGAGTTTTGTTTTCATTTCTTTTCCCATTTATTCAATTGGTTCTTTTGAACAAAGCTTGCAGACTGGTAATAAGCGACAGTCTCATTAACTGCGTTCCCGTCAGTTTTTTGAGGCTCAGTAGTACCGGTAGTCCGATTAATTAGGTAGGATGTAACTTTTTGTTGAGGACTCAGAATTGTCAGACGGTCATTTTTAATATAACCTAACTTCTGGTAGTTGGCTATAAATGCCCGCTCCTCTTCAGGTTTCATTCTCAAGATGTCTTTGCCAAAGAATTTGCTTTCATAATTCCAGTTAAGTAAACCAAAAAGGGTAGGTGCAACATCAATCTGGCTTGCCAATTTACTAATGAGCAGTGGTTTGATTATTTCGGGATTATAAATTATTAATGGAATCTGATACTCCATAAAAGGTAGTTCTGTCTGTCCTGCACTTCCTGCACAGTGATCAGCCATTATGACTATCAGTGTATTATTAAACCATGGTTTTAAACTTGCACTGCGGATGAATTCCCCGATAGCAAAATCGCAATACTTGACAGCACCCTCACGTCCGGTTCCTGATGGTATATCTATCAAGCCCCCTGGATATGTAAATGGTCTGTGATTTGAAGTAGTCATCACCAGGTTAAAAAAAGGTTTCCGGACAGAGTACGAAAGATCAGCTTCCCTTAGTACTCTTTTAAATAAATCCTGATCACAAACACCCCAGGCATTGCCAAAGGAAATTTCATTATCGGGTATCACAGTACGATCAACGATGTTAAAACAGTTATTTTGAAAAAAATAATTCATATTATCGAAGTAACCATATCCTCCATAAATGAATTTGAGATCGTAACCACGCGATTGGAATATCTGCCCTATTGAAAACATGTTTTCGCTGTTTAAACGCTTTATAACACTTTGTCCGGGTTTAGGGGGTGCTGAAAGTGAAATAGCCTCAAGACCCCAGATAGTGCGTGTTCCAACAGCATAGAAATTGGTAAATAATATCGATTTGGTTACCAGGCTGTCAAGGTTTGGAGTAATCTTTCCTTTCTTGCTGCCAAGATATTCCATAAATTCACCGCTCAGACTCTCAACAGTAATAAACAGAATATTATATTTTTTCTCTTCTCCCCCATTTGTTACATAACGGGTAATATCCGTCAGATCATCGCTTTTAAATTCACTGTTATCAGTTTTGATAAGAGTGCGTAATTGTTTAAAATTCTGATCGTTATCATGTGAAATGTAAAATGAGGCGTAATCCAGTTCATTATTTAAAAAAGCGGCAAACAGGGAATAAACCCCATTTTTGGAAAGTTCATTGTTATATCTGTTCCGGGTCTTTTCTGCCCAGCTGAAATTAACAAACAGGAAAGAAAGCAGCGGTAACATCAGCAAAAAAGTCCCGGTTATCAGCCGTTTCCCGATACTATTTTTACCTGCAAATGAATATATCAGCAGTTTCTGTCTGACAACAATATAAATAATCACAAGGTCTGCAAGGAGTATTAAAATAACTAAAAGAGGAATAGGATAAGATTCCCATATGTTATTAAGTACCTCAGTTGTATAAACAAGATAATCAACTGCTATAAAATTATATCGTACCCCGAATTCTTCCCAGAAAAAAAACTCCGATACACCATTAAAAATAAGGATATAAAAAGTGATAAAATAAACAAAACAGGTGAGCCATTTATTAAACTGTGATTTTAAAAACCTGTCAGTTACAAACATCAGAAAGATCACGAAAGGTATCATAAAGTAGGAGAATGCCACTGAATCGAAAAAAAGACCTGTGAAATATAATCTGAGTAAACTAAATATTTCTGTATTCACTTCACTGGCCGACATTACAAAAAGAACTACACGGCTTAGAAAGGAAATACCAATGAAAACGGTGTACAATAGTACAATACCTCCAAATCTGTTTTTTAGTCCGTTTATCATAGCCCAATAAATAATGGTTTCGTTATTAAAATGTGAAAATCAGGCAATTAAATTCAAAAGCCATCAATTTTTATACTTCAGAATGGCAATTCCAGGTATAAAGTGCAAATATAAAAGAAAAAATCAATCAAATATTTTTAATGTTCGGTTCATAAATGTACTTTTGCGAGCCTATAAAGCACCGATATTTCTATGGATCAATCGTTTGTAAAAGAAAAAATTCTATTTTTAATCAATCCAATCTCAGGAAGCAGTTATAAGGGACATTTGCCGGGAATAATTAATGAATTAACTGATAAAAAGATTTTTGACCCTGAAATAGTAATCACAAAATTTAAAGGGGAAGCAACAGAAATAGTCCGTCAGAAACTTATAGATAATTACCGTTATTTTGTCGCTGTTGGTGGTGACGGAACTGTAAACGAGGTCGCTAAAGCTTTGATTAACTCACGTGGAATCCTGGGAATAATCCCGGCCGGGTCCGGAAACGGACTGGCACGCCATCTTCATATCCCCTTACGGCCACAGTCGGCTATGCAAACAATAAATAAGATGAAATGGCAGTCTATTGATTACGGACTGATCAACAATGTACCATTCTTTTGTACCTGTGGAGTTGGGTTTGATGCCCTTATTGGTGAAAAATTCGCTCAAAGTAAAGGTCGTGGTTTCATAAACTACATAAAAACGACCATCGTTGAGTACTTAAGGTACAAATCTGAGAGCTATCAGATCACTATTGAAGAAACACAAAAAACTATAAGATCTGCTTTCCTGATCACTTTTGCAAATGCTTCCCAATATGGGAATAATGCCTATATTGCTCCAAATGCCGATATCTGTGACGGAAAACTTGACATTTGCATACTTTACCCATTCAAACTGTATAAAGCGCCGATGATTGGCTACCGTTTATTCTCAAAAACTATTGGTAAGAGTTTGCTCCTGCAAACTGAGAGGGCAACCAATATTTTATTGGAGAGAACCTCCGAAGGTGTAATCCATTTCGATGGAGAACCTTGCATCATGGGCAAGATACTAGAAATATCACTGATTAATAAAGGATTAAATGTGATTGTCCCCTAAGGAGGCAATTTAATATATCTAAATCCATCAAATACAAAACGTATTGTATTTAAGATAGTTACGTTTATTATTTCATTATAAGGGATTATATTACAAAGAATTTTATTTTGTAAGGATATTTCACAATCATCATTCAAAGCGGAGAGATTCGCCTGGATCGGAGTTGATTGTATACCATAATTGTCTGTAAATAGTGAAAACTGCAACAGTGAAAACCGCCGTAAAAACGAGAAGGTAGTTTGTGAAACTAAGTGAAATATGATATGCAAACCTGTCGAGCCAATAATAAGAGAGCAAAAATGAAATAGGCAGGGCAAGAACCCCTGCAATTGCAATCAACCTGAATATCTCCCTGGTCAGGAGTAATATGAGTTCCTTTGTGCCGGCTCCGAGTACCTTTCGGATTCCTATCTCTTTTGTACGATAAACGGTCGTTAGTGCCAGCAGAGAATAGAGTCCCATGCAGGCGATGAATATCGCGAAAAACGAAAATACAACGGCAAACTGTCCTGTGGATTGTTCTTCTTTATAAAATTCACCCAGACTCTCATTCATTGAAAATTGTGAAAACTGACTATCCGGATAAACTGTTTCCCATAGTCTTTTTATTCTTTCAATATCCTTATTGCTAATTTTATGTGCCAATTTTATTGTAATGAATTTAATCTGATCATTTCTGTCAGGGAATATTATGAGTGGTTGAATTTTTGTGTGAAGCGACTCGAAGTTGAAATTGCCTACCACCCCTTTTATGATTAAACTATTTGTTGAAGTATCAGAGTTTATCCTGTTGATAATTGAACCTATCGGATTTTTCAGTCTTAGATATTTTACAGCTTCCTCGTTAATAATAACATCAACTGTATCTTTGGTCAAATATTTTTTTGTATTAAAACTCCCATTTGCGAGTGTCATTCCATATGTATTGAAAAACATTGAATCAGCACCCAGAATGTACATAAGCAAATTTTTGGAACGATCATCCCCAATCCTAAATCCCTGCATACTCAAAACCTTGCCAGGGACAGCATTTGAATATGTAACACCTTCAACATCCTTTAGTTCCAAAAGTTTCTTACGAAACTCATTCCCATTATTGTCCAAACCGAAAGTATTCTGAATCACCAATAGTTTCTCTTTCTGAAAACCAACCCCAATTTGCTGAACAAATCTTAACTGTCGGTATATAGTTGATGCTGAATATATTATAACCAGAGAAAATATAAACTGAATTATTACCAGTAATCCCCGCAGTCCCTTGCCTCCTGAACTAAAGTGAATGTGTTGCCTCAGTATCGTAGCCGGGGTAAACCTTATGATATAAAATGCCGGGTATATTCCGGCCAGAATTCCTGTAAAAAGCGTAACAATAAAAATCAGGGGCGATAGTTTAAATAGTAGTATCTGAATGTTCAGATTGGGATTTTGCTGTACCAGGATTGTATTTTGATACATCAGCTCAACGATAACCAAAGCAAAAAACAGGGAAATAAAACTGATGGTAATGGATTCTGCGAGCAATTGTCTGGATAATTCCCTTTTCTGGGAGCCCAATATTTTACGTATACCTATTTCCCTTACCCTTCCTGACAGACGGGCAGTTGAGAGATTGGCATAATTGATACATGCAATAAGAATAATAAGAATTGAAATGCCGGCAATAATCAATAGTGTCTGAATATTAACATTTTGTGAAATTTCATATTTCAGATGCGAAAAAAGGTGAATATCAGCAACCTTTTGAAGCCTGAGCACCAAATGTTCATCGGTATCATTCATATCATCAATGGTAATTCCCATAGTTTTTTTAATTTCTGCACCAGCTTCATTAAAAAATCCTTTAAGAAGTTTATACTCAATCGCCGATAAACCAAGGTATTCAGCAGCCGCTGGTTCTTTCATGTCAGTACCCTCTTTAAACCGGAAATAAGTATAAAGGAAATGAGAATCCCATTCCTGGTTGGGCAATACTTCAGGAGATATAGAAACAAGCGATTTGTAACTAAAATGAGAATTTACAGGACAATCTTCTGCTATACCAGTTACATTCCATGTTATGTAAGTTTTTTCAGCAGGAACTTTAGCAATACCCCTGACCTTCGGTTTATTTTCATTTTCAAAAATAATCGTTTTACCGACGGCGCCCTCAGGAAACAACTGCCTGGCAACAGAGCGTGACAAAACGATAGATCGTGGCTTTTTAAAACAAGTCAAAGGATCGCCCTGCAGTAATTTAAAACCGAATATATTGAAAAAAGAAGAATCAACATATAAAAGGGTACGGCTGTCAAGAATAGTTGAAACGGGGGCTACCACCTGAATATCACGGTCATCTGTAAATATCCGGCATGATTGCTCTATTTCGGATACATAAGGCTTTAAACCAAATGCCAGCATTGGCGTAGTCAATGCCACCTTCGATTCCAAACCTCCCAGTTTGGAATCAAGATAAACTCTGTAAAGCCGGTCTGGCGCAGGATGAAAATCATCATATTCTGACTGTTCCCAAATATATACCAGAACCATAATTGCACAAGCCATCCCAACTGCAAGACCAAAAACATTTATAAAAAAGTATTCTTTGTTTCGCAGCAGGTTACGGATTGCCAGTTTAAGATAATTTTGCATATGACTTTTATAAATTCGTGACCGCCCGGGAATAACTTTCGGTAACTACATGTCCATCAAACAAATGAATTATCCTATGCGAACGTTGGGCCTGCATCATTGAATGTGTTACCATAACAATCGTTGTTCCTGTCTCGTTGAGTTTAATGAGCTGCTGAATTATATCTTCCCCGTGAGTTGAATCAAGATTCCCTGTAGGTTCATCTGCAAGGATAATCCGGGGTTTTGCAATTACAGCCCTCGCCACGGCAACACTTTGCTGCTGTCCGCCAGATAATTCATTCGGGAAATAGTTGGAGCGATGTTTTAGATTAAACCTTTCCAGAACCTGGTCAACTCTATCCGCCCGTTCGCTCCGCGGGGTTTTCTGGTATACAAGCGGTAATTCTATATTTTCCCGGACTGTAAGGTCGTCAATTAAATTAAAACTCTGAAAGACAAATGCAAAATTATTTTTTCTTATCTCGGTACGGTTCCTTTCAGAAATGTCCGAAACCAAATTACCATCCAGCAAATACTTTCCTGAACTGGGAGTGTCAATTAAACCGATCAGATTGAGCAGCGATGTTTTACCGCATCCTGATGGTCCCATAATACTTACAAATTCGCCGTCAGCAACTGAAATATTAATGTTACTAAGTGCTTTGGTTTCAACATCCTTGTTCCTGAAAACCTTACATATATCTATTAGTTTTATCATTGCTGAGCGTAAAATCGGTTAAACAATATTAGCATTTGAATTCACCGGAATGAATAAATCCTGCCCGAAAATATGGAAATAGAACCATTATTAAGGTATTTTCAGGTCATAAACCGTACCAGTTTTGCAATTAACAGATTGCCAATAATATATAAAATGTGGTTAAAAATTAATTGCCCGTATTCGTACAATTACTGACCGTTTTCGTACATTTGTATTTTATTAATATGATGCTGATCAGGTTATTTATTAGGGAATATATCAATATAATACTGATTTATAGGTACATAATATTTTAGTTTACCGTATTTGCCGTTTTTTATTTATTGTGGCCTGGTGTTTGCGTTATATAAATTAAAAATGCTCATTATGGAAAAATTTGGAAAAATTCTGGCAGTTGATGACAATGAGGATATCCTGTTCTCGCTCAGGTTACTTTTAAAGTCACATGTTGAAAAAATTGTAACTACGAATGTTGCAACTACAATTCCGGAGTTGCTAAAAAGTGAAGATTTTGATGTGATCCTGCTTGATATGAACTTTACAAAAGATGCTATCAGTGGTCAGGAAGGTTTTTTCTGGCTCAAAAAAATTCTTGAAATTGATCCTGATGCTGTCGTTCTTTTTATCACGGCTTATGGTGATGTTGAGAGAAGTGTCAGGGCAATCAAGGAAGGAGCTTCAGACTTTATCCTCAAACCCTGGCAAAACGAAAAATTGTTGGCGACCTTAAATTCTGCCTTAAACCTTCGTAAATCCAAAAAAGAGGTTGAACAGCTAAAAAGCCGTGCCAGGGCCATCAATAATATGATGAACCGGACATTTAAAGATTTTATAGGAAATTCAGCTGAAATGCAAAGAGTTTATACCTCAATTTCCAAAGTGGCTGCTACAGATGCGAGTGTTTTAATACTTGGTGAAAACGGAACAGGTAAAGAATTGGTAGCAAGAGCATTACATAATAATTCAAACCGTTCTGATGAAGCGTTTATAAGCGTCGATCTGACCTCTATCAGTGAATCACTTTTTGAAAGTGAGCTATTTGGTCATACGAAAGGTTCATTCACAGATGCAAAAGTTGATCGGCCGGGTCGGTTTGAAATTGCTTCCGGAGGGACTCTCTTTCTGGATGAAATAGGAAACCTGCCAATGCCTCTACAGGCAAAAATCCTTACAATGCTCGAACGCCGCGAAGTAACCAGGGTTGGCTCCAATAAACCGATTCCCATTGATATTCGATTGATCTGCGCCACAAATATGCCATTGCATCAGATGATTGAAGAGGGAAAATTCAGACAGGATCTGTTATATCGGATAAACACTGTGGAGATTGATCTTCCTCCGCTACGTGAGCGGTACGGAGATATTTCTTTACTCGCTATTCATTTCTTCCAGATATATTCGAAAAAATATAAAAAACCTATCCGCGGATTTACTAAGGAGGCCATGAAAAGGCTTGAGGAGGCGGGTTGGCCGGGTAATGTCAGAGAATTACAACATGTAATTGAACGGGCTGTGATCATGACCGAATCAGATTGGATAAATCCTAATGATCTACAAATGAGATCTATAAACAAAACATCCGATGAACTGGAGCTGGAAAATTACGATCTCGACAAAGTTGAGAAAACAATTATTGTTAAAGTAATGAAAATGCACCAGGGGAATATTTCCAAGGCTGCAGGCGAACTTGGGCTTACCAGAACTTCCCTCTATAGAAGAATGGAAAAATATGGGCTCTAAAAACTTCAGGATATCTCTAATTATCAGGGTTTTGGCAATTGTAGTCAATACCTTTGTAATAATGTGGCTGCTATTTACAACCAGCTACCGTTTTACTACCCTCCTGGCGGTCGCTATTGCTATATATCAGGTTATAAAACTTATACAATTTGTAGAAACGACAAATACCCTGCTCACCAACTTTCTTGATTCACTCAGATATTCTGACTTCTCAAGAACATTTGAAATTAAAGGTCTGGGATATTCTTTCGACCGTTTAACAGAATCCTTTAATGTGGTGATTAACGACTTTAGGAAAGTCAGGGAGGAACGTGAACAAAATTATTTTTACCTCGAAACCGTAATTGAGCATATTGGCTTTGGCTTAATCAGCTATCGGGAAGATGGAGTTGTAGAATTGATTAATAACTCCACAAAGAAACTTTTCAAGATTACAAATTTAAAAAATCTAAATGAACTGGAGAGCTTTTCACCAGAACTGGTTTCAAAATTGATGACAATATCGAATGGTGAAAGTTTTATGCTGAAAATCCAGAAACAGGATACAATTCTTCAGCTCGCAATCTTCGCCACCGAATTCAAGGTGGCCGACCGGTTGATCAGAATGGCGACTATTAAGGACATCCAGAGTGAACTTGAGGAGAACGAAATGGAGAGCTGGCAAAAGCTAATCAGGGTGCTGACCCACGAAATTATGAATTCAATAACACCAATTGCATCTATTACTCAGACCCTTAACGTTATGATAAAGGATGTAAGATCCACTTACACAAATGCATTTCAGGATGAGGGCGAGACTGAGGCCATCGAAGAGATTGAACTGGCAATTGAGACCATTCATAAGAGAAGCATAGGTTTACTTCATTTCGTGGAGTCATACCGCGACCTTACACGAATTCCAACTCCTAAATATTCAATTTTTTCTGTCAGAGAGTTATTCGAAAACCTGATAGGATTAATGAAGGAAGAGATGAATCAACGCAATATACAGTGTATCACTACATTAACACCTGAGAACCTGGAACTGTCTGCTGATGAACAACTTATAGCGCAAGTACTGATTAATCTTCTTAAGAATGCAATCCAGGCACTTGAAAAAACTGAGGATCCCTTGATAGAACTCAAAGCGTTCACTGATGGCAATGGAAAAATAATAATTCAAATAACAGACAACGGGCAAGGTATCCTTCCGGATGTGCTTGATAAAATATTTGTCCCGTTCTTTACTACCAAACAAAAAGGTTCAGGAATAGGCCTTAGTTTATCACGACAAATTTTGCGGCTTCACGGAGGAACATTAACCGCCCACTCAGAAGCTGATATTAAAACTGTGTTTACTTTAAAATTTTGATTGTTAATATATTAACTTGAAAAAATCAAGAATTTTCCTGCTGGTAACTTTTATAATCTGCACTTTTCTGGTTGCTTTTATTGTATACGTTGACAGAACAATTACAAAAACAGGTAAAAGATTTTGCTATAATTCAGTCGATTCAATACCCTATAACCATTGTGCAGTGGTATTGGGAACAAGCAAATATCTTCTTACGGGAAACAAAAATCTCTATTATATCAACAGAATTAAAGCGGCAGTTGAACTTTACTATTGCAATAAAGTTGATTATATCATCGTAAGTGGCGATAATAGAAACAGGAACTATAACGAGCCGATTACCATGTATAATGACCTGGTAGCAGCAGGAATTCCAGGTAAGAAGATTATACTGGATTATGCAGGCTTCAGAACACTCGATTCGGTAGTAAGGGGAAAAGAAGTTTTTGGACAGGACAAATTCACTATTGTTTCTCAGTCGTTTCATAACCAGCGTGCGATCTTTATCGCCCGAAAAAAAGGAATCATGGCCATTGCGTTTAATGCCGAAGACGCAACGGGAAACTTAGACTTAAAAGTACAGGTACGGGAACTTGCCGCCAGATTACTCGTATTCGTCGATATAATTATCGCCAAAAAACCATATTTTCTGGGTGAAAAGGTAATAATACCAAATGATTAACTACCCATTTCCTCAAGCAAACAACACTTAACCTTAAAACATCCATTGCTGTTCCAACTATTATTATAATTTTGCATTATATCCTAAATTAATTTAAATGCTACTCCAATTTGCATTGGTATTGGCAATGCTTCTCCAGGTTTTTGCTGCAGGAGTATCAATTAAGCTTACACGGGTCACTAAATTTAATATCTCGTGGATGCTGATCAGTGCCGGATTCATCATAATGGCTATCAGATGCCTTGTCGAATTCCTTACAACCATATCCGATTTCGCACCTCAGACTTTCAGGGAGGTGTTTGTATGGCTTGGCGTGGCTGTTTCATTCTTTTTCGCAGTAGGAGTTTTTCTGATTCAGAAAATTTTCAAATATATGAAAAAGGTGGAGCAGGAAAAGCGCGACATGGAAAAAAATCTTCTTAATGCCATCATCCAAGCCGAAGAGACTGAACGTAAGCGTTTTGCAAAAGATCTTCATGATGGGCTTGGCCCAATATTATCAACGGTGAAAATGTCATTTTCTTCTCTTTCCAGGATCGAAAAAGACGATCAGACTAAAAAGATACTTCAAAATACGGATCTGGTGATCGAAGAGGCCATCAAGAGTATAAGGGAAATTTCGAACAACCTTAGTCCGCATATCCTCAACAACTTCGGATTATGTAAAGCAATGCGTAACTTCATAAATAAAATAAACTATTCAGATACAATCCAGATAAGATTTAACTCTGACTTTGAAGATGAGCGCTTCGAGAGCAATACGGAGGTAGTTTTGTACCGTGTTCTATGTGAGTTAATTAATAATACTATTAAACATGCCGAAGCTACTTTGATTTCTATATCGCTGGAAAAAATGCCCGATAAGATTTCCTGTAAATATAAAGATAATGGTAAAGGCTTTGATATTAGTCTATTAACTCCGGCACAGCACTCCGGGATGGGTTTCTCCAATATGGTAACCCGGATTAATTCACTTAATGGGAGTTTTAATCTCACCTCGGAAAAAGATAAGGGAACAAAAGCTTCAATCATAGTACCCATTATATAAAATCAACTGAATTATGAAAATTCTCTTAGTCGACGACCACACTTTGTTCCGAAACGGGTTGAAGATGCTCCTCGATACCCTTCCGGGGTATGAAGTTTCAGGCGAAGCTTCGAATGGCAGGGAATTTTTGGAATTAATTTCAAAATACGATTATGACATTGTCTTTCTGGATATCGAAATGCCTGAAATAAATGGTATTGAAGCTTCCAAAAAGGCCCTTGAACTAAAATCTGACCTAAAAATTATCACCCTTTCAATGTATGGCGATGAGGAATACTATGACCAGATGTTGGAAGCGGGCGCAAAAGGGTTTTTATTGAAGAACACAAACCTTCAGGAGGTCAAGACAGCTATCGACACTGTAATGACCGGAGGTAATTATTTTTCGCAGGAACTGATGCAAAACCTGTTACGTAACTATAAATCAGTCAGGGATACTAAAGAACCGGAAGCTGAACTATCAGAACGTGAGATAGAGATTTTACTACTGATCTGTTCAGGACTCTCGAATCAGGAGATTGGCGACAGACTATATATTAGTAAGCGGACCGTAGAAAAACATCGTGCAAACATTCACAGCAAAACAAATTGTAAAAACACTGCGGGTCTGGTTATGTATGCCCTCAAAAATCAGATGATAGTTATGTAATGCAAGCTACCTGCCATTGGCAACTGGCAAACCTGCATATTAGAGTTCATTTTTGAATTAACATCTTAGCTCCCCGCTAAGTATTAATACCCATATAAAAATACCATTTATTACGGCTTTATTCCTGATAATGAATGCGTAATTTTGCTATATATGAGTTTTTGAAACTAATATCCCTGAATGGCTAAATTATACGATCGTCTAAACCAGGATATACGGTTAATAGAAGGACTTAACGGATGTCTGAATTGTGGCGTTTGCACCGCTATCTGCCCTGCAGCAGAGTTTTATCACTACGATCCGCGGGTGATTTGCGATACAGTTCAAAGTAAGGACGAAAAACTTATCGAAGCTTTGCTGCGTAGCGAAACAATCTGGTATTGCGGCGAATGTATGTCTTGTAAAACCCGTTGCCCCAGAAATAATACTCCTGGTTTTGTAATTATGGCCTTGCGGAAACTCTCGCAGGAACTTGGTTATTTTACTGATTCAGAAAAGGGCAGACAGCAATTTGCAATCAAAAGAGCCATTGGTGAAAATATTATGCGAAGTGGCTATTGCGTGCATCCCGACATTGTGTCACCGCAAATGCATCCCGAGCAGGGTCCTGTATGGGATTGGATATCAAGAAATACTTCTGAAATTATGAAAGTTATGGGTTCCAATTACAAACAGAAAGGTGCCGGAGGCTTACGTATGATTGAACCTGAAGTTCTCGAAGAGCTCAGGCAGATTTTTGAAGTAACCGGATGTAAAACCATGTTCGATAGTATAGAGAAATATTCAAAGCAGAAAGCTGATGGGCTCGGGATAGAATTCTCAGAAAAAGGAATTGATAATGAATATTTTATGACTGTTTATACAGAAAATAACGGAACACATAATGATTAATAATAAAATCTGTACAGGTGTTATTGGAAGGAAAAAAAAGAATTTGGGAAGATTATCAGAAGGAAATTGCCGATGATCACTATTTCTATGTAAGAAGTTGTATAAGGCAAACGTTTTTCCCGGGATCGGAAACAACATTTCTGAGAATCATGCGTGAAGATCTTGGAAAAGATGTTTTCGAGGATCCACGCCATACAACCTGTACCGGCATTGGGTACCATACTGACATAGTTCCGCTTGAAACAACGATGACTGTAATTGCCAGGCACTTCGCACTTATGACGGAGGCTGGTTATACAAACATAATCCCATCCTGCGTCACCTCCTTCGGATTGTATACCGAAGTTTTGGATACATGGAAACAATTTCCGGAAACAGAAGCTAAAATCAGGGACTACCTCTGGAAGGCAACACGGAGAGAATTCAAAATACCCGGTAATCTTGTTCATACCTCAGATATCCTCTATAAATTCCGCAAACGTATAAAAGATCTGTCGAAAATTTCCCTTGTAAATGCCAAAACCGGATTGGCCCTTAAAGTTGTAGAACATATTGGTTGTCACTATGCCAGGATGTTTCCTTCCAGTAGTATAGGAGGTGCAGAATTTCCTGCAGTCCTCTCCGGTATGATAGAATCCTGGGGTGGTTCAGTGCTGGACTACCCTGAACGTCGCCACTGCTGCGGCTTCGGTTTCAGACATTACCTCGTCCTCGCCAATCGCGGATATTCAGTTTCAAATTCGAAAAAGAAATTTGAATCAATGCGACCTTTTCAACCCGATTTCATTGTTGCTAACTGTCCCGGATGTTCTATGTTTCTGGATAGGTGGCAATATACAATAGCTGAACTTGAGGGCACCACATATGATAATAACGGAATGGGAATTCCTGTTCTGACATACGAGGAGATGGCAGGACTTGTAATGGGATATTCACCCTGGGAACTTGGATTGCAGATGCACCAGGTTTCGGTTGAACCGCTTCTTGATAAACTTGGAATTGAATATAATAAAGCAGATAAATACCTCGGCGCACATGGACAAAATATCGGCGAACCACAAAAACCACAGTTTTTAATAGTTTGAAGTCAATAATTGTAATTTACTTTAATGATTTTACATACTCAACATATCATTATTATAGGTGGTGGACCGGCAGGTCTCGAAGCTGCTTCCTGTCTGGGAGCTGCCGGATACAAGGTCACCCTTTTTGAAAGAGAGGAACAGACCGGTGGAAAACTTCGATTATGGTATACGCTGTTTCCTGGATTTCGTGCCTCAGGCGAAGTGCAAAATTATTTGGCAAACGGACTTAAAATTAAACAACCCCAAATATTTACTAATGCTGAAGTAGTAAGTATCATACCTGAAAATGACCATCATAAGATAATTTTAGCTGATGGCCAATCCTTTAATGCAGATGTCGTTTTAATTGCCACAGGATTTCAGGTATTCACTGCCGAAAAGAAAGAGGAATATGGTTACAAAATTTATGACAATGTCATAACTTCAGTTGATCTCGAGGAGAAACTAAAATCAGGGAACCCAATAAAAACAATATCCGGTGCCTTGCCGCACCGGGTAGCATTTATCCATTGTGTTGGTTCGCGGGATAAAAAGGCCGGGAATATTTATTGTTCACGCGTTTGTTGTATTACCGGTGTAAAACAGGCGATTGAGGTAAAACACAATCTGCCGGAAGCCGAAATATTCAACTTTTATATGGATTTGAGGATGTTCGGACAGAATTTCGAAGAGCTTTATATTGAAGCACAACAGAAATGGGGAATCAGTTTTATTAGAGGACGCGTATCTGAGATAGCCGAAAATTTTGATGGATCATTGCAGTTGAAAGCTGAGGATACCCTTTCAGGGCGACCAATGAAAATGAATTTCGACCTCGTCATACTTTTAGTAGGCATGGTCCCATCTTTACGTACCAGGGCCATTGGAAAATCAGCCGGACTGGCTTTTTCTTCAGGAAATTTTTTAGCAGGTGCGGACTCTCATATCAGTCAAAATGAGACAAATACACCAGGAATTTTTGTGACAGGCACATGCAGGGAGCCATTGTCTGTTGCTGAGACAATTACAGATGCCAGGGCTGCAACTGTTAGTATAATCGCCTGGTTAAAGGAAAATAGCCAGAGTTAAATAATTGATTAACAACATAATTGTGAAGGACTGGGGATACTTCATATTGAAAGGGCGTCAGATTGATTTCGAAAACAACGATTTTTCGATTTCAAAATTTGTGTTAAAACATGAACCATCTTTTAAATGGTGTATTGGCTGCGGAAGTTGTACTGCTACATGTTCAGCTGCCTGGTTGACCGACTTTAATCCCAGAAAAATCAATCTGCTGATCCAACGTGGTGAAACAATAGATCTCGCCGAAGAAGTTGCCAAATGTATGTTATGCGGGAAATGCCAGCTGGTATGCCCGCGTGGCATTAATACCCGTAATGTTATTCAAAACATCAAACGTGCCTTAATCTCCAGCCATGCACTTTAACCTTTTTGTTATTCCATTCACCGCCGGAATGGCCATTCTGATTGCCCTTCTGGCTTTCAGATATGTCAAATGGCTTGGCAATCTCGAAGCGGGGGAGCTGAAAAAAATAGGAGTGAATATTTTTACTATAAAAACCGCCAATGCGCTACGCGAAGTATTCCTGGAATGTCTTATACATCGTAAAGTATTTAAAAACAATTTATTGTTAGGGTATATGCACATGAGTCTCGCGTTCGGCTGGTTTTTATTAATTGTTGTGGGAAAGTTTGAAACTTTCTTTTACACGGGAAAACTTGCCAACGAATTTTATTATCCGGTTTTTTTCAGGTTCTTTGAACAAAATCCGCACAAATCAGGTATGTTACTGTATTTCAATGCAATAATGGATGTTATACTATTGATTGTTTTATCCGGCATTATTGTCGCTATACTTAGAAGATTCCGTCCACGTATTACCGGAATGAAAAAAAATACAAAGCACTCCTTGGGTGACCGATTGGCACTCAGCACTTTATGGTTGATATTTCCATTCCGGCTTTTAGCGGAGAGTGCCACTGCCGGTTATTGTGGAAATGGTAGTATTATAACCCAGCCATTCGGCAATTTTATGGCAATCGCCCTTCCGGTTCAGCAACTTTCAATCGTCTTCTGGTGGATGTATTCGTTATCGCTTGGCATCTTTTTGATTGCAATACCATTCTCGCGCTATATGCATATCCCAACAGAGATTCTACTGATTTTACTAAGAAACTGGGGACTTAAGACCAATGAAAGTTTCACGGGATTTTCGGAGATCGAAATTCAGTCCTGCTCACGTTGTGGTCTTTGCATCGACACTTGTCAGATGAATTCCCAGGGACAAAACTGTACTGCTCAGATGGTTTATTTTCTGCGCGATTACCGGTATAATCAGCTTATGCCAGATATGACTGACAATTGTCTCCTTTGCGGAAAGTGTGATATTACTTGTCCGGTTGGGATCAGTCTTACAAAACAAAGGGTGATACAACGCATAAAAAGTACTTACGAACAACCAGAAGGGTTCAGATATTTACCAGCTAATCAAAACGTTGAAACAGCTGAGGTGATTTATTTCGCCGGATGCATGAGCCATCTAAGTCCAACAATCAGCAGATCAATGGAAAAAATCTTCAAAGCAGCCAAGGTCAATTATATTTTTCTTGATAAAGATGAAAGTGTATGTTGCGGCAGGCCACTGAAATTATCAGGGCAATTTAGAGCTGCAAAAAAGCTTGTTGAAAATAATCGTCGGAAAATACTTTCAACAGGAGCAAAAATACTTATTACCTCCTGCCCTATCTGTTATAAAAGTTTTAAAGAAGATTATCAATTAAAAATCAGGGTTCTGCATCATAGCGAGTACCTTGACGGACTTATTCTGCTCAAAAGAATCGCTGTGCGCAATTCGGGGAAAAAGGTTGTTTACCACGATCCTTGTGAATTAGGCAGAGGATCAGATGTTTATACTCAACCCAGACATTTGCTCAGTTGTTTTGCCGATTTACAAACTATAAGCCAGGAAAAAGAGAATTCATTATGCTGCGGGGGCAGTCTGGGAAATCTTTCGATGAATCCGGATGAGCGGTGCGAAATCCAAAATGCAACAGCTAAATTTCTAAATGAATCTGACCCTGATATTATCGCAACTGCATGCCCAATGTGCAAAAAAAGCATTGCCCAATTTTCGGATGCTCCGGTACATGATATTGCCGAACTGGTAGCTGACAACCTTGAAATTTCCGTTTTTAACCATAAATCGTTTAAACATCAGAAAAAACAGGAAATGATTGAAATTGTTTGTAATATTTAATCCCTCAGGAAAAAATGTAAAAGCTTAAGAGTCGGAATTTAATAAAAGGATTAAAATCTTATATTATACTTCACCTTAAACCGTAAAGCACTTTCATTAAGCACATAACGCTCCAAAAGCTGTGTAATATCAGAGGTCCATACGATAAATATCTCATTTCCGGGATTGATAATCCACTGGAATCTTGACTGGACACCAATCATCTTTGAATTATTATCGTATTGAAAATAGTTATAGAGTGTAATCGCCGGACTAAACAGAATATTGGCATTCACCTGGAAAATCCGGGCCGTAAAGTTTCCGGCAGGAAGAGTGACATCGTTCTGCTTATATTTTATGCCGATAAATAAAGGAACCGCCACCTTATAATTAACGGCAAAGTTATAGTCTTTACGCGATCCGTTATAAAAATCTCCCCAAACATAAGAAGCTGAAACCGCAAAGTTGCGGCTACCAGCAGTCAGAAAATTCAGATTCTGACGGTAAAACCCGTATCTCCCGGCAGGGATTACAAAATCTGAAAAAATGATAAAATCCTTTTCAAGATTCTCGTCGTTCTGACTGATGGAATATGAAACCTCTTCACCGGATTTAAACCGTAAATAGAGTGGAGAATAGTTGATTGTTCTTGTTTCAGGAATATTTAAAAAATTGACAATATTATCAAACCCAATACCTGAGCTGACTTGTAAAAGGCCCCATTTGTCTGGTCGGGGTCCGATTTTAATATTTCCGTATGACTCTTTGATATTTGTTCGGGGTACAAAGCCCATTCCTGCAACAAAATTGTTTCCTATCTCATGATGGCCGAGATTGAAAGCAAGAAAGTCATTCGGATAGGAGATGGTTCCTCCCCAGGATAGATCATTGCCAGACAAACCTTTAGTACTTGATTTTAGACCGAATAAAATCATTGCAAGATTTTTATTTCCTCTGAATCTGGAAGAAGCCAGCTTAAAATCGATTCCTCCAACAAAATTTTCAGCTTGTGATATTGCATTTCCTAAGGTTCCTATCACTCCTATCGATGATGCCCCCCCTATGTTACGTGATATCCGGGCGACCGAGAAGCTGGAACTTGCATCGGTATGGTCATCGTTTACATGCATCACCCCGATATTCCATTTGCCAATTGTCCCGGTAAGTTTGCCTGCGTAATTAATCTGAACAGGTAACCCATTGTTATCCAAACCCATCCGGCGCGAGAAAAACGGCATTATTGCCTTTCCGTAAGGATTGGCATCTTCTCCCTGTATTCCAAATGAAAAATGACTGGCCCCATCAAGGAAAAAATCTCTTCTTTCCGGGAACAGGAGATCAAAACGGGTAAGGTTTATCTGCCGGTCATCCACTGCGGTTTCAGCAAAATCGGTATTAATTGACAATAACGATTTTAAACTGGGTGTAATCTGATAAAACAGATCAAGTCCGCCACGGGCGTGGTATTTATTTGTTGTATTGTGTTTGGTGTCCGCTCCTCCGACAACATATGGTGATACATCAAGCCCAATCCCCTGGGTTATATTCTTCATCCCTTCTAATAATCCGGCATCCGAAACCTGAAATTTATAATTATTGATATTTGCTGAAGGCCAGTAGGAAGATTCAAGTTTTCGCTTGATATGGCGAATAAATTTTATTCCCCAGGTTGACAGGTTTCTATCAAATCCGATAGATTTGAAAGGGATAGCCATTTCGGCTTCCCATCCATCGCTCACAATCCTCGCTTTTGAATTCCACAGTCCGTTCCAGTCTTTGTTGAAAACAGCCCCGTTTTCACTTATTGTCGCATCGCCGAACGAACCCCTTGGTCCGATCTGAAACCAGTATCCGTTTCTGTGGTCGAGAAAAGTATCCAGAATGACCTGAACCCTGTCATCGTTAGCGAGATTGGCATCACGCGACCTCTCTTTGGCAGTGATTTTTTCAGGATCATCATAACACTTTATACCAATATAGAGATTATTGGAATCATAACAAACATAAATCAGGGTTTTTTCTGATACCACTTGTCCGTAGTTGGGTTCGCGCTGATATAGTTCGCTTATTACAGATGCATTAGCCCATGCTTCATCGTTTAACCGCCCGTCAATTGACGGAGCTTTTGAAATATAAATCCCTTTTATAGAAGGCTGAGCAGTACTTAATGTGGCAATCAACAGAAAAAAAGGAAGATACCTCATCGGACAATTCATCATATAGGGTCAGAATTAAAATCCACGCCTTTTCTTTTTGCTTTTATTGTCGCCTGAAACCGCTTTGATTCCAGCCGCTTTTCAACAGATGAACTTGTAGGCATTGTTTTGAGTCGTGGTTTGGGTGGCGTCAGAGCTTTATTAACAAGAACATAAAACTTTTCGATTACTTTCTCCCTATTTTTCAGCTGCGAGCGGTCACTCTGTGAGACAAGGATTAACTCACCTGCATTATTTATTTTATTGATCAGCCTAACAGCAATCATTGCCTTTTCCTCTTCATTTAACCATACCGAACTGTCAATATTAAAACGTAATTCAACCTTTGAACTTACTTTATTGACATTTTGTCCTCCCGGCCCACTACTACGGGTAGCATGAAAAACAAATTCATCCTGAAGGTTTCTGTCCCTAATGTCCATTTGCGTTGATTTTTTCACAATTCTAATCAAAAAATAGTTTTGTTTACAAGTATTTTCACCTGAATTATTCTGTCGCATCGAAAAGTGTCCTATTTTTGGACGTTAAAATATTACATATTTAAAATTGAGTCTACTTCGAAAAGTTTTATTTGCCACTAAGACAATAAGTCTCTAAGTTTCACTAAGATTATGTTGCTGATATTTAATACTTTGTGTAACTTAGTGTCCTGGTGACTTGATGGCAATTTGTTGTTTTATTATTTTTCGGAGTGGACTGAACTTTCAATTGCCTTTTTCCGGCTGGAAAGACTTTGATGTTATTTACTCGGGATATTCAAATATAGTTATGTATCCTTACAGTTTGTGGCAAAATAATCTGACACTTAATTAACATAAATAAATACAGGATGGACATTAAAATTGAATCGGGCTGGAAAAAGCTGCTGATGGACGAATTCGAAAAACCTTATTTCAGGGAATTGACCGACTTTGTCAGATCTGAATATAAAACACAAAAAATATATCCTCCCGGAAGTCTGATTTTTAATGCATTCGAAAAATGTCCTTTCGCCAGGGTGAAAGTGGTTATTCTGGGTCAGGATCCCTACCACGAGCATGGACAAGCACACGGACTTTGTTTCTCCGTACCCGATGGAATCAGTTTTCCACCATCGCTGCAAAATATCTTTAAAGAGATTAACAACGATCTTGATATCTCTATCCCAAAATCAGGAAACCTTGAACGCTGGGCAGAACAAGGGGTATTTCTATTAAATGCAACCCTGACCGTTCGTGCTCACCAGGCTGGCTCCCATCAGAATAAAGGGTGGGAAACTTTCACAGGCAGTGTAATTGATTTGTTGGCACGTTCACGTGAACATCTCGTATTTCTGCTTTGGGGGGCCTACGCCCAGCGAAAAGGCGACCTGATAAATACCAGTAACCACCTGGTATTAAAATCTGTTCATCCATCGCCGTTATCAGCCCACAGGGGCTTTTTTGGAAATCACCAGTTTAGTAAAGTTAATGAATACCTTATTGCCAAGGGTAAAAACCCCATCAGCTGGTAGTCAAAAGACTAAGTTAACTTGTCCAACATAAGAACCACCACCTCCCTGGTCACAATCCTGCCAAATGCTGTGCCAGCAGCTACAAGGTGCGGAGTCTTCAGGTGAATATCGAGGTGTTCCTTACTTTCCCAGTTTTCAATAAAAGTAAATTTACCCGGATTGGTAATGTCCTGATACAGGTCATAACTGATGCATCCCTCCTCTTTTCTGGTTGGCTCAATCAGCCCAAGGCAGACTGATTTAAGTTCCTCAGCTTTATCAGCCGAAGTTTCAGCAATTGCCACAACATTTAATGATTTATTACTCATTTTTTTATGTTTTACATTACATGATATAAGTGTCGTTGCAGCCGGCGCTATGGCCGCCAATAAAGCAGTTCCTGTAGAGTATTTCACGAATTCACGCCTGGAAGTCTTCATAGATTAAGAATTTGAAAATATTTTATATTTAGTGATTTCCCAGTAATTTAAGTGCCTTTTTGATTTGATCAGGTTTTCCAAGATCTAACCATAAAGAGGAGTAGTCGTGGAAACCGATAATAGTGTGATCAGTGGCCAGCCTGAGATATAGCTTAATAAGTGAAAAGTTTCCGGTTTCCGATATCAGTTTGAAAATTGCAGGTTCAATTATCTGAATACCGCTGAATGCAAGCAAACTATTATTATTCGTATTCCGGGACACAATCTCTTCACCCGTTTTAATATTTCTCCAACCTGAGAGCTTCATTGATTCATCAAAAACAAAATAACGATCCGTATTACGATTACGCACAGCCAGGGTAGCAACCCCTCCCCGCTCAAGATGATATTCTCTGAACAGATTTAAATCAATGTTACTCAGAACATCTACATTATAAACCAGAAATGGCTCCTCTCCTTCTAACCATTGTTTAGCTCTTAAAACGCCACCTCCGGTATCTAAAAGCTGGCCACTTTCGTCAGAAATTGAAATTGACAAACCAAAATTATTATTCAGTTCCAAAAATCTTATAATCTGATCACCGAAATGGTGTATGTTGATAACCAATTCATTGTAACCTGCTAAAGAAATTTTTTCAATAACTCTTTGGAGTAAGGCCTTACCGGCAACTTCAACAAGTGCTTTGGGTTTATCCAGGGTTAACGGATGGAGCCGGTTACCAAGCCCGGCAGCAAGGATAATCGCCTTCATTCATTCAATTTCCTTAGGTTTGCAAACCTGTTTTTCTTTCTCTGCTTTGCGACCACATTTTTTACATTCGAATTTCGGAATTTCCGGCTTTTCATAATTCTTTTTTTCGCACCGCTTTTTTGTCATTACCTATTAATTATCTCGTTCCCGATGGTTAATAACAACCCTGACAGGAAATTTGTTCCTCAGGTACGCACCCAGCCTTTCTGCAGAATATACAGAGCGGTGCTGACCTCCGGTGCAACCAAAACTAACGGAAAGGTGGGTAAATCCGCGCTCCAGATACTTCTCAACCGACCTTTCAACAATAGAAAATACCGGTTTCAGGAAATCCTCCATCTCGGGATCTTCCTCAAAGAACCTGATAACTTCATCATCCTTACCTGAGAGCGATTTATATTTATCGTATTTACCAGGGTTACGCAGCGAACGGCAATCGAATATAAAACCCCCGCCATTACCCGAAATATCGGCCGGATAACCTTTTTTATATGAGAAGCTCGTGATTGCGATCGTGAGTTCCGCATGTTTTGCGGCTATTTTTTTTAAGGTTTCAGAGTCAGAGAGTGATTTCAAAACTTTGATCAACTCAGGCAGATCCACTGGTAAGTTAATTTTACCGAGCACTATTTCAAGATTTTCGAGTGCAAAAGGGATACTTTTCAGAAAGTGTTCTTTCTTTTCGTAAAAGCCCCTGAATCCGTATGCGCCCATTGCCTGCATCATTCTGATAAGCACATAACCATAAAAATACTGACCAAATTCATGCCGGTCAACCGGATGAATTTTATCAAGTTCATCCAGATAATCGGTCATAAGACCTTCCCTCACGTTTTGAGGAATATCTGCTTTAGAATCGTAAAGCAGCGAAGCAAGATCATATTGAAGTGCGCCTTGCCTGCCTCCCTGATAATCAATATACCATGGATCATTATTAACAATCATTATATTGCGGCTCTGGAAATCGCGGAACATAAAAAAATTGTTCTCCGCTTCTAAAAGATACTTTGTGAATGTGGCAAAATCGTCTTCAAGAAGTTGTTCATTGAATGTTATTTTTGCCAGTTTTAGAAAGTAATACTTAAAATAATTCAGGTCCCACATCATTGATTGTCCGTCGAATACCTTGCGGGGATAACAAAAATCAAAATTAATATCCATACCTGCAATAATCTGTATTTTAGGCAATTCCCTTATCACTTTACGGTAAATCCCAATAATTTTTTCAGAAAATCCCTCAAATTCCCTCACTTTGCTCAAATAACTGAAAAGGGTTTCATCGCCCAGATCCTCCTGCAGATAGATACATTCAGCAGGTTTATAATCAAATATTTCCGGAACATTAATCCCCTTGCTCCTGAAATGTTTTGAAAATTCTATAAAAGCGTTGTTCTCTCTTTCATCTTCATTCCATGAACCTATGGCTTTAAAATGAGGGCTGGCTAATCTGATATATTCGCGGTAAGATCCTGAAGGAGGCAAAGTCTCAACATTGACGCTTTCTTCCAGGAACCTCTTCTTGAAAAGATTAATAATATCTTGCTGAGTTTTCTTTTTCAAAGTTTTCTCTTATTACCAGATTACAAATATATATCAGTGGATATTAATTAAAGCAATTTTTATATAATAATTAAAGGCTGTCCTGAAATGTGGGACAGCCTCTGTATTATTTGAAAAAATTCAACTCCGGAAAATTATTTTTAGAAATATTTTCTTGTTATTCAGCAACAACTTCGAATTCAAAATCTACAACCACATCACGGTGAAATTTCACTTTGGCGGAATGTTTTCCAATCTCTTTTATTGCGTCTTCCTTAATAAGGATTTGCTTACGATCAACTTCAAATCCTTTTTCCCTTAGCGCTTCAGCTACCTGGATATTGTTAACCGAACCGAATATTTTACCGGTTGAACTGGTTTTGGCACCGATAGTGATACTGATTGAACTCAGTTTTCCGGCCATCATGAGTGCTTCATCTTTTAGCCTTGTCTCTTTGTGGGCACGTTGTCTTTGATTTTCGGCAAGCACCTTCTTGGCAGATGAGGTGGCCAATATTGCCAATCTCTGGGGAATCAGGTAATTACGTCCATACCCGTCTTTAACAACAACATTGTCGTCTTTGCTACCCAGATTTGGTACGTCCTGAAGAAGAATGATATCCATTTTTGTATCTCCTAATTATTATTTCATCAAATCTGTTACATAAGGCAGCAACGCAATCATTCTCGCGCGTTTAACAGCCTGTGATACTTTACGCTGGTATTTCAAAGAAGTACCGGTAAGTCGGCGGGGCAGAATTTTACCCTGTTCATTAAGAAATTTTTTCAGAAATTCAGGATCCTTGTAATCTACGTACCGGATCCCGGATTTTTTGAACCGGCAATACTTTTTCTTTTTTACCTCGACCGAAGGGGGCGTGAGATACCTGATTTCGCTTGAATTTGTGGTCATGGCTTAGTTCTCCTTTTGAGTTTTTGCATTTACCTTTTTTTGTCTTTTCTCGCTGTACTCAGCGGAGTACTTATCCAGCTTCAGTGTAATGAACCGGATGATACGTTCGTCGCGACGGTACTCGGTTTCGAGTTTGCCGATGAAAGCCGGATTAGCCTTGAATTCGAAAAGATGAAAAAATCCTGTCGATTTCTTTTGAATGGGATAGGCCAATTTCTTCAGACCCCAATGTTCTTCATGGATTAGCTCACTGCCACTTGAAGTGATCAGATCCTTGAACTTTCCTACCGCTTCCTTTATCTGAGCTTCAGATAAAACGGGAGTAGCAATGAAAACGGTTTCGTACTGGTTCAACATACTTTTTAAAGATTTACATTAAACAATAGTCATTTATAAATGAGTGGCGCAAAAGTAGTAACATTTTGGATGATTGCAAACATATTTACCAAAAACACAAAAAGAGCAGACCTTAATGGTCAACTCTTTTGATTGTCTAGTCAGAAAAAATTTATAGTCTTAGTAAAAGTCCGATATTCCTCCCACCTTCCCTTTTAAGCGACGGCTAAATTAGTAGTTTTTATTAATAAATGTTAACGGATGTTAGGGTACATTAAGAAATAGTTAATAAAGTTGCGGATGGCACGTTTTTATTATATTGATATATAAAAGATTGAATATACAATTCCAAAAACATGTTTTACAGCATGTTTTTTTTCAGATTCTAAAATTCAATTAATTGTAGAAAAATATGAATGAATATGTTTGCTATAATACTTATATTTAAGAACTTACAAAATAACTTGATTTTCGGACAAATTTTCGGAATAATTGTCGGCAAGGGATTTTTGTAAAATTAAGCAACTACTGATTAATATTATGGAAAGTGAGACTCAAATTTTCTTACTTTGCATTAAGAACAACTTAATTTTTAAAGATGAAGGCTATCAGAAAATCAGTACCAGGCAAAGGGCTTTGGCTCGAGGAAATACCAATACCTGCTCCGGGAGTCAATGAGGTTCTGATAAAAATATCAAAATCAGCAATCTGCGGAACTGACCTGCATATTTATAAATGGGATTCCTGGGCTCAGAAAACTATTATTACGCCAATGACTATCGGACACGAATATGTAGGCACTGTCGTCAAAATCGGAAACGAAGTTACTAAGATTCAAACCGGGGAACGTGTTACTGTTGAAGGGCACATTGCCTGTGGGTTCTGCCGTAATTGCCGGCGTGGGCGGCGTAATATCTGTGATCATACTGTTGGTATCGGGGTCAACCGTGATGGGGGTTTTGCAGAATATGTCTGTGTACCAGCCGAAAATGTACTGCTTATCGATAAGCGGATTCCTGATGAGATAGTATCAATCATGGATCCGCTGGGAAACGCCACCCATACTGCCCTTTCGTTTCCACTCATCGGTGAGGATGTACTGGTAACAGGAGCAGGAGGCCCAATCGGATGTATGGCAATAGCAATTTGTAAATTTGTAGGGGCACGAAATGTGGTAGGCTCGGAAGTGAGTCCTTACCGGAGGGAGCTGGCCCGGAAAATGGGTGCTACGCTAGTTGTCGATCCCATGAAGGATGATATTTCATCTGCGATGAAACAGGTGGGGATGGTAGCAGGATTTGATATCGGACTCGAAGTTTCCGGTTCCCCTGTGGCCTTTGATTCGATGATTAAAAGTATGTACAATGGCGGTAAAATCTCATTGCTTGGTATTTTACCTGACACAACACAGATTGAATGGGACAAAGTAATCTTTAAAGGACTTACCTTAAAGGGAATTTATGGTCGCGAAATGTACGAAACATGGTACAAAATGGAAAAAATGCTGCTTTCAGGACTCGACATTTCACCGGTTATCACTCACCGCTTTCATTATACCGATTTCCAAAAGGCGTTTGATATTATGGAAGAGGGAAATTGCGGAAAAATAGTCCTTGATTGGGAAAGCTAAATAAATAATCTGTTTATTGATCTGAAACTCAATTTTATTACATTTGCCCTCCATTAATGCCACTTTAGCTCAGTTGGTAGAGCAGCTCATTCGTAATGAGCAGGTCGTGGGTCCGAGTCCCATGAGTGGCTCATAAATTAGAAGTAAAATTCACATTAACGCTTGAAATCAGTGATTTTTCAGGCGTTTTTAGTTTTTTAACAACCCTGATATTTGCGGTAATTCACGATCTTCAGGTTACTAAATAGTTGACCATTTTTTGAATTCAGAAAATGACATCCCTCCATAGCAGTTCGCAGAAGACAGTACAAAAATGTTATTTCAAACAGCTAAATTCACAAAAATAAACTGGCAGACGAGCTGATTATCTTATTCTATTTTAGCCGACGCTGAATATAATTACGTTAACTTTGTAAATGTAAACCGATAATAATCTGAATACCACATAATGGCAAAGACAACAAAGACTAACACTGAAGAACCCTTAGAAAAGCAACTCTGGAAAGCAGCCGACAAACTCCGTAAAAACATTGATGCAGCCGAATACAAACATGTGGTTTTAGGATTAATATTTCTGAAATATATCTCAGACTCATTTGAAGAACTCTTTGCAAGGCTAAAAGAAGATGAAATCAATGGAGCAGATCCGGAAGACAAGGACGAATACAAGGCTGAAAATGTATTCTTCGTACCACAGGATGCCCGCTGGACCTACCTGCAATCGAAAGCCAAACAACCCGGAATTGGTAAGTTTGTTGACGATGCTATGGATGCCATCGAAGCTGAAAATTCTTCACTCAAAGGTGTACTACCAAAGGTCTTTGCCCGTCAGAATCTTGATCCGACAAGTCTGGGTGAGTTGATTGACCTTGTAGGTAATATCGCCTTGGGTGATGCCAAAGCCCGCAGTGCCGATGTACTTGGGCATGTCTTTGAATATTTTCTTGGTGAGTTTGCATTGGCTGAAGGGAAACAAGGTGGACAGTTCTATACACCACGTAGTATAGTTGAGTTATTGGTTAAAATGCTCGAACCTTATAAAGGCCGTGTATTTGACCCCTGTTGTGGCTCTGGAGGAATGTTTGTTCAATCAGAAAAACTGGTTCTCGAACATCAGGGACGGGTAAACGATATTTCTATATACGGACAGGAGAGCAACCAAACAACCTGGCGATTGTGTAAAATGAACCTGGCAATCCGGGGTATTGACAGTTCACAAGTTAAATGGAACAACGAAGGTTCTTTTCTGAACGATGCTCATAAAGACCTGAAAGCAGATTACATTATTGCCAATCCTCCGTTTAATGTAAGCGACTGGGGAGGTGACCTGATGCGTACCGACGGACGCTGGCAATATGGCACTCCACCCACCGGAAACGCCAACTTTGCCTGGATGCAGCACTTTATTTACCACCTTGCTCCAACAGGACAGGCAGGGATTGTATTGGCAAAAGGGGCATTAACGTCTAAATCATCAGGCGAAGGAGAAATTAGAAAAGCATTGATAGAAGCCGGATTGATCGACTGTATTGTAAACCTGCCTGCCAAATTATTCCTGAATACTCAAATCCCTGCCGGTTTATGGTTCCTGAGACGTGATCGTAAGAATGGCAATTTCAGGGACAGAAGTAATGAAATTCTTTTTATTGATGCCCGAAACCTTGGCCATTTGATCAACCGGCGTACCAGGGAACTCTCACAGGAAGATATTCAGAAAATTACCGACACTTACCACAACTGGCGAAATCCCGATGGTGATTACGAAGATGTGGCAGGATTTTGTGCTTCTGCTCCGATTGTTAAGGTAAGAGAACTTGATTATGTGGTTACTCCCGGGCGTTACGTGGGATTGCCCGATGATGAAGATGTTTTTGACTTTAATGAACGGTTTACTGCACTTAAAGCTGAGTTTGAAGCACAATTGGAAGAGGAAACAGCACTCAATATGAAAATACTTGCGAATCTTGCGAAAATTAAAGTATAAACTCATGGAGTATATTATTTACAGCGACGAATCAATCAGCAATGGAAAGTACTTCTCTGATTTTTACGGAGGAGCATTGGTTCGCTCAATTGATTTGATACCAGTAGAAAAGGCTTTAAATGCAAGAAAGGGGGAATTGAATCTTTTTAAAGAGATTAAATGGACAAAAGTAACCTCTAACTATCTCGAAAAATACAAGGAGATGATCACAACCTTCTTCAAATTCATTGAAGAAGACAAAGTAAAAATACGGATCATGTTTAGGCAAAATGCCCAGGTACCTGCAAATATCTCGAAAGAACAACACGATAAAGGATTTCATCTGCTTTATTACCAATTTATTAAACATGCATTTGGATTAGCATTTTCGGCCACTGATGAAACCTACTTAAGGTTGTACTTCGATAAGCTGCCTGATAACAGGATAAAAAATGAGCAATTTCTAAACTATATTTATGGCTTACAATCATTAAAGTCCTTTCGAAGAGCCAATTTAAAAATACGCCGTGAAGATATCGCTGAAATCAACTCACATGACCATGTTATTCTTCAATGTATGGATATCGTCTTAGGTGCTATGGCCTTCAAGCTTAATGATGGACACCGGGAGATACCTGAAGGTGAAAAGTATAGAGGGAAAAGGACCATTGCCAAGGAAGAATTTTATAAGCACATCTTGACACATATCCGTAAGATTTATCCTAATTTCAATATTGGAATATCAACCAGCAAATCACCCCGAGAAAAAATTTGGATTTTACCCTACAGGCATTGGAAATTTACATCACGTGAATTTACTGTCGATGAGAGCAGGTATAAATAAAAAAATCCTGTTTTTCGCTACAAACCTCCCGCGTGGAACGCAGGGCTTCGCTAAAACAGGACAGTGCAAATATACAACAAATAGTAAGTAAAAATACAAAACAGTAAAAAAAAATGAAAATATTAGAAACAAGATATACACAGGACTTTTTTGACTCTACTTATGATAACCTCTTAAAGATTAAAATCAATGAGTGAGTGGAAAGAAAGTAAACTGGGTGAGATTTTAAATTTAATCACCAAAGGCACAACGCCTCCTCAAGGTGTTGGATTTGTTGAAAAGGGAATCAATTATATTAAATCTGACGCGATTGATTACAATGGGAAACTAGACAAATCAAGGTTTGCTCAAATTGATATGGCAACGCATGAAAAATTTAAAAGATCCCAACTGGCTGAGGATGATATATTATTCTCAATGGCAGGAATCTATCTAGGTAAGAATGCAATTGTCCCTAAAGATGTTTTACCGGCTAATACAAATCAGGCCCTTGCGATTTTAAGACTGAATAAAGAAAAAACTTCACCAAGATATGTAAGCTACTATTTAAGTCAGCCCCAGATCATCGATTTTGTCAATAACATGTCTGGTCAATCAGCACAACCAAATATTAATTTTGAAGAAATAAAGAGTATTGAAATCACGCTTCCCCTTCTCCCTGAACAACGCGCCATTGCCTCCGTCCTCAGCAGTTTAGATGATAAAATAGACCTGCTGCACCGACAAAATACCACCTTAGAAACCATGGCCGAAACGCTTTTTAGGCAGTGGTTTGTGGAGGAAGCAAAGGAGGATTGGGAAGAAGGAACTCTAGCCGATTTAGCGCAATTTTACAATGGTAAATCAAGACCAAAAGAAGAAGTAGGAACAATTCCAATTTATGGTGGAAATGGAATATTAGGTTATACAAATATTTCAAACTATTCCGGAAAATCAATTATAATTGGAAGGGTTGGAGCTTATTGTGGAAGCCTTCATTTTGAGAACAAAGAAATATGGGTATCTGATAACGCATTATTGGTAAAGGCCAAGATTGAAAGGACGACATATTTTCTATTATATTTGTTAAGGACCTTAGATTTAAACTCAATGGCAGAAGGTTCAAGTCATCCACTGCTGACACAAACCTTGTTGAAATCTATTTTGATAACTATTCCTCCAATAGAAAAAATTGAAAACTTCGATTTTCAATTAGAACAAATAACGAAGAAAATTGAATCAAACCAAATCCAAATCCTTACCCTCACTGCTCTTCGGGATACTTTACTGCCGAAGTTGATGAGTGGGGAGGTAAGGGTGGAAATAAATTAATAAACAATGAAAACTGGAAAATTAAGAAATTGGTGTTTCCTTTTATTAATACGAAATTTGTTTAAATAAATGTGCGGACGGAATGTCAGGTTGACGTGATTGCCATTTGGTAATTGTGACATTGTAGAGACGCAATGCATTGTAATTATACCTTGCATTGTAATGATGGTATATTTATTTGTAGAGACGCAATGCATTGCTTCTCTACCGGGTACAACGGATTAACGGAATACCGGATTAACGGGATTAAAGGAACATATTCAATCAATTCAACAATGGGTGAATATTCATTTCCGAAACAAAATCATCCGATATGGAATATAATTTAATCGAAAATGTCTGACAAATTCCAAAATATCTACCGCATTCCCTCTGCCCGAGCGACGTGGTGGGATTATGCCCGGAATGCAGCATATTTTGTTACCATTTGCACACAGGATCGGAAATGTTTTTTTGGGGAAATCCGGGATAGGATCATGCAATTATCGGAAATTGGGAATATTGTGGAGCAGGAATGGATTAAAACCCTTGATTTACGACCCGATATGAATTTAGAATTGGGACCGTTTGTGATAATGCCCAATCATTTTCATGCAATTATCATTATTGGGGAAAATCAATATAATAAAAATTTACCAACACATGATTGTGATATGTACATTTATGGCGATCCAATGACACATTGTGATAGCGCAATGCATTGTAGAGACGCAATGCATTGTAGAGACGCAATGCATTGCGTCTCTACAAACCGCGTGAATGTAACCGGACAATCCAACCACGCCAAAACAACCGACGGAACCTTATTGGTTGTACCCAAAAATTATTTCGGCCCTCAATCAAAAAATCTGGCATCTATCATTCGGGGATTTAAAATTGGTGTTACAAAAAACGCCAGATTGCTACAAGCTGATTTTGCATGGCAAACGCGTTTTTATGACCATATAATTCGAAATGAACAATCATGGACAACCATTTCAGAATATATAATCAACAACCCATGGAGCTGGGGGAACGATAAATTTCACCAAACATGACCAAAATAACCGAATCAACCATAGAACTTTTAGCAATACAACGACTTGAATCATTGGGTTATCACTACCTTTATGGACCCGATATTGCCCCGGATGGCACTCATCCGGAACGGGATTCTTATGACCGGGTTTTATTATTACAACGTTTAAAACATGCAGTCAGGAGAATCAATCCTGATATTCCTGAAGATGCACAAAACGAGGCCATCAAAGAGATACAGCGTATTGCATCCCCGGAACTCATCTCCAATAATGAAACTTTTCATCGGTTACTTACTGAAGGAATCCCGGTTACAAAGAGGGTTCAAGGCGACGATCGTGGCGACCGGGTCTGGTTGATTGATTTCAAGAATCCATTGAACAACGAATTTCTGGTGGTCAATCAATTCACCATCATTGAAAACCGGAACAATAAGCGACCCGATGTTTTGTTGTTTGTCAATGGTATCCCATTGGTGGTTATCGAATTAAAAAATGCAGCAGACGAGAAGGCAAATATAAGATCAGCGTTCAGGCAAATTGAAACCTACAAAGTCATTATACCAACTCTGTTTACTTTCAATGGGTTCAATATTATTTCCGATGGGCTCGAAGCCAAAGCGGGTTCTTTATCTGCCGGGTTTTCGCGCTATATGGCCTGGAAAACATCTGACGGAAAGACTGAGGCATCACACCTTGTCAGTCAGTTGGAGACTCTGATTCAGGGTATGTTGAATAAAGAAACCTTGCTGGATTTAGTCAGGCATTTTGTTGTTTTTGAAAAATCCAGGAAAGTTGAGCTTGCGAAATCCCTGGACGAAGGAATCGGGAAAGATTCTGAAACAGGAATAACTACCATAACTACGGTAAAAAAACTCGCTGCCTACCATCAGTATTATGCGGTAAATAAAGCAGTCGAATCTACTTTGAGAGCCTCGGGCTACACGCTGGAAAGTGAAACGGCTTTAAGACAAGCAGCAGATTCACATAAAGGTTACGCTTTACCAGGTGTTAGAAAACAACCTATTGGCGATCGGAAAGGTGGCGTAGTCTGGCATACGCAAGGGAGCGGGAAATCATTATCCATGGTTTTTTATACCGGGAAAATAGTTTTGGCATTGGACAATCCTACCATATTGGTGATTACAGACAGGAACGATCTGGACGATCAGTTGTTTGATACTTTTGCAGCATCCAAACAATTACTCCGTCAGGAACCTGTTCAGGCAGAAGACCGGAATAAGTTAAAGGAGTTACTCAGAGTGGCTTCCGGTGGCGTTGTATTTACTACCATTCAAAAATTCCAACCAGATGAGGGAAATGTTTACGATTTACTTTCTGACCGTACCAATATTGTAGTCATTGCAGATGAAGCCCACCGGACACAATATGGCTTCAAGGCAAAAACCATTGATGCCAAAGACAACAAGGGTAATGTAATCGGGAAGAAAGTCGTTTACGGATTTGCCAAGTACATGCGCGATGCGTTGCCCAATGCCACCTATTTAGGTTTCACAGGAACACCGATTGAAAATACAGATGTCAATACACCGGCAGTATTCGGTAACTATGTTGATATTTACGATATCGCCCAGGCTGTTGAAGATGGCGCAACTGTCAGGATTTACTATGAAAGTCGTTTGGCGAAGGTGAATTTAAGCGAAGAGGGTAAAAAGCTCATTGAAGAATTGGATGAAGAACTCAATGAAGAAGATCTAACTACCACGCAAAAAGCCAAATCAAAGTGGACACAACTGGAAGCATTGGTTGGGAGTGAAAACCGGGTTAAAAATATTGCCAGAGATATAGTTACCCACTTTGGGCAAAGGCAGGAAGTTTTTGAAGGCAAGGGAATGATAGTGGCCATGAGCCGCAGAATTGCAGCTGACCTTTACTATGCCATTATTAAGTTAAAACCTGAATGGCATTCGGATGATTTAAATAAAGGTGTAATTAAGGTTGTAATGACCTCTGCATCATCAGATGGTCCTAAAATTGCCAGGCACTATACATCCAAAGAACAGCGAAGAACTTTGGCCGAGCGGATGAAAGATCCAGATGATGAATTAAAATTAGTCATCGTCCGTGATATGTGGCTAACCGGATTTGATGCACCATGTTTGCACACCCTTTATATCGATAAACCGATGAAAGGCCATAACCTGATGCAGGCCATTGCACGGGTTAATCGGGTTTATATAGACAAACCAGGTGGTCTGATTGTTGATTACCTGGGTATTGCTGCAGATTTGAAAAAGGCATTGTCTTTTTATGCAGATTCAGGTGGTAAAGGCGATCCGACTATTCTGCAGGAACAAGCGGTTCAATTGATGCTGGAAAAACTGGAAGTAGTTTCTCAGCTATTTTATGGATTTACCTACGAACACTATTTTGAAGCAGAAACTTCCCAGAAGCTTTCATTGATATTAGCTGCAGAAGAACATATTCTGGGCCTTGAAGATGGAAAGAAGAGATACATAAATGAAGTCACAGCTTTGTCAAGAGCTTTTGCCATTGCAATTCCCCACGACCAGGCGATGGATGCCAAGGATGAAGTATCGTTCTATCAGGCAGTAAAAGCCAGACTTGCCAAATTTGATGCCACAGGTATGGGCAGATCAGACGAAGAAATTGAAACAACCATCCGACAGGTTATCGACAAAGCATTGGTTTCAGAACAGGTGATTGATGTATTTGATGCAGCGGGAATTAAGAAACCCGATATTTCTATTCTCTCTGAGGAATTTCTGCTTGAGTTAAAAGGAATGGAGCACAAGAATATTGCCCTGGAGGTGCTGAAAAAGCTTTTGAACGATGAAATAAAATCACGTTTGAAAAAGAACCTTGTAAAGGGTAAGTCATTAATGGAAATGCTCGAAAATGCCATAAAAAAATACCAGGCAAAAATTCTGACTGCAGCTGAAGTAATTGAGGAACTTATTCATTTGAGCAAAGAGATTGTCAACATGGATAGTGAAGCCAAACATCTTGGTTTAACTGACTTTGAATATGCTTTCTATACAGCAGTTTCCAATAATGAAAGTGCCAGGGAATTGATGGCACAGGACAAATTGAGAGAGTTAGCAGTAGTTTTAACTGAAACAATAAGGCAGAATGCCTCCCTTGACTGGACAATAAAAGAGAGTGTAAAAGCTAAGTTGAAGGTTGCCGTAAAGCGTATCCTAAGAAAGTTCGGCTATCCACCGGATATGCAAATGCTGGCTACCGAAACGGTATTAAAACAGGCTGAATTGATTGCAAATGAGTTATCTGGCAATTAGGTTAGATTTGTTGAAAATATTACATCAAATTACTTTGCATTCCAGATAGCCTTAATGGTTTCCTCCTGATTAAAGCCATCCGGACAGGTTTCGCTCCTGGTGTTGGCATGATACCAGAATTTCCCATTTATGGGTTCAGAGAGTACTTTGCTGCCCTGCATTTGCAGATATCCGTTGGGATCGTGTTCGCGAATCCAGTTCCATGCATAATGCAGCCATTTATTACGATATGCTTCAGGCTGGTTGGCAAACCAATCAATCTCGATCCGGCCCCATGCATATGGAAAACCGATATTTTGGTGGGCTTTACCGGGAGAATAACCATTATCTATCTCCGCCTGGAATGGAAGGTGTTCACAATACCAGCCACTTGGGGTGATACCTCCTTTGCTACGTCCCCAGATAGTATCGCCATAACCCATTTCCAGAATACATTCTTCAGGTTTACCAATAACATCTTTCGGACGAAGAACCATATTGTGATAATCAAGAAGGAGTTTCCCATCCTCAGCAATTCCCTGAAGTTGAGAATCGAAAAGAACAATGTGACGACGTGCCTTATCATTGGCATAACGGCGAAGTCTATTAAGGGTACCGAACCAGCCGGCATGCCCGGGATCATTCAGATCCATTTGGTGGATCATTCCAACATGTATGTTTTCATAGCCGCAGTCGATATAACAGCGACCACAATAGTAGAACCACATCCGGGTTTCAGTTTTACTCATGTCGGGTGGCATACATCCATTTCCATGACCTTGATAACCATTATCGTAGATCATACGTTCAAACCTGAAATTTCGTTTTTCGGGCAACAGGTCAAACTCTTCGAAAATCCATTCAGGTATTGGAATATTGTTTATACCTTTCCCTACCGTTTCAAAAATACAGGATTGAAGCATCATTTCCGGATCCATTTTGTGTAGACGTACGGCTGCTTCTTTCGCCAGCTTAAAATGATTTTCTATGTCTGCCTTCGAATTGCTGTCCCACCATATAGCTGCAACCCTGCCGATATGCTTGGCGCCTACATTCCTGATCATACGCAAGTCTTCATCAAACTGTTTACTTTCTGACAGTTGCAGCATATGAAGAGAACGTGACAGGTAATTTTCAAGCACTTCACGGGAGATGGTTTTATCGAAAGTATATTTTCCTGTCGCAGGTTCATTTTTGATTCCAGAACTATTTGAGACAACGATTTTTGAATTTAAAAACAAACCGCCTGAACAAAGTGCCACATTCCTTAAAAAACTACGCCGGCCATTAATATTATATTTTAAATCCATCTCTTATCATTTTTTATCGCTCTGCCGGTATATCAAAGCCGGTAAAGGGGTATATTAAATTGTCAATTGCCATCAGGTCCGGAAGTTTCCCAAATAATCATTTTAGAACTGATCGGTCACTTGTAGCCGCCTTTGCAACATTTCAATAAATTTTAATTTCTGTACAGCCGATTCATGCGGTATGGTCGTTTAAACAGTGTTACCATCATTTTTCAGTCTATCAGTCAGTTATCAAACATTTTGTTTCAACTGCACCTGTTTTATAAATGTTTCTAAAGTTAAAATCTTTTCTCTAAATTCAGATGGATACGTTGATATATAAGGTTTTGGAACCACAAGGCAGACATTGTAATTATACATTTCGTCAAGTTGGTTTTTAGAAATACCTTGTTGCAATGTGAATAAATGTTTCGTTTTAATGCGATCAGCTTCATTTAAAATCTGTCTCCACCTATCTTTACAGGTCGTTTTCGATGCCAAGAATACCAAATTTTGGTCAGAAAATTTTAAATTATGGTACGCTTCTTTATTTGGAAATATGAAATCTGGTTTCTTATTATCTTCCGTAACCACTTGAGCATCAAATTTTAAGTTGAATATTGTAAATACTTCTGATAAGTGCTGTTCTAATGATTTTCCAGCTCTGCTTTTTCGTCGGTTTAAAATTGTATTTGCGAAATCTATTAGTATTTCAACAGTTTCAAATGGCGTTTTAATTCGTTCATTATACCTTTGAATTTCAAATGTTTTAAAAAGTTGGTATTCTGCGTCAAGCCAGTTTATTATTGATACATCAGGATTTGCAATTATTTGGCATGGTTTGATTGAATAAGCTGAATTATAGAAATTTCTGGCATTGGTTGATAATTCGATTGTAGGCGGAAAATCAATTGCGATCGAAGATATGAAATTTAAAAAGCATTGTAAAAGTTTTTCTTCGGAAGTTACAATTATACTTTTTTCTATGAGTTTGTTTGTCTCAGTTGGCGATAGATTAAATGCTGTAAAAAATTCTTCAATTTCATCATCGGTTGAAAACACAAAACCCTCGTAATAATCTTGTTCAATATGGCTCAGAACGAGCAAATCTCCTACATATTCGTCAGTAAGTAATGGAAATCCTTTGCCGAATCTTGTTAAACGATATTCATTTCTACTCCCTTTTCCGTAATAAATAAACCTGCTGTCCGTTTCAAAATCCGCCTGCCACTTGATTTTTATAAGTTTTTCTTTATTTTCGCCTTTAATACCAGGAATTTCGAACATTAAAGGAATTGAATTTTTTGGAATGTAAAATCCGCTTTGATGACCGCCTGTTTTTCCTGCATCATTAGCAGAAATAAACTTACAAAAAGCGGTTTTTGCTTTATTTACTGATTGTATTGCTAATTGTACTAAATATTCCATTTGCAAAAACTTTAATTATTTGTTCGCCAACTGCTTGCATTAACGGTACAACAACAGAATTTCCAAATTGTCTGTATGCCTGATTATCCGAAACCGGAATGATAAATTTGTCTGGATAACCCTGTAATCTGGCACATTCTCTTGGAGTCAATCTTCTTGGATTTTTGTCTTTCTGTGGTATTAAAATTTCAGAACCATCTTTGTAATATCTTGCACTCAAAGTCCTTGAATAACTTTCCAAATCCGTTAAGCCAAAACCAAAACCATTTCCTTTTTCTTTGTGCCTGATTGCATAGTTTTGCAAATAATTCCAAAGATTATCGGTTAAGGTGTACTTTTCTTCGGGATTTGGGTCTAAAATATCTATTAATTTTAAAGCATTTTCCGGAGTTTTAGGAAAAGTAAAATTTTCATTATTATTAAAATGTTCTTGTAAAAAGCCAATGATTACAATTCTTTCTCGATGCTGGGGAACGTAATATTTTCCGTCTAAAACCTGATAGTGAATATTATAGCCCAACTCTTTTAGTGTATTGGAAATTAATGCAAAAGTCTTTTGTTTATCGTGAGATACTAGATTTTTAACATTTTCAAGCAAAAAAACCTTAGGCTTTTTTGCTTTTATAATGCGGGCAAGATCAAAGAACAAAGTACCTTGTGTTTCATCTAAAAAACCGTGGGCTTTTCCTAAGCTGATTTTTTTGGAAACACCTGCAATAGAAAATGGCTGACACGGAAAACCGGCAATTAATAAATCATGTTCCGGAATATCATTTTCACTAATTTTAGTAATGTCCCCGAAGGGGACTTCACCAAAATTTGCTTCATATGTTTTTTGTGAGAAATAATTATATTCAGATGTAAAAACGCATTTTCCTCCCAAATTTTGAAATGCCAGTCTAAAACCGCCAATTCCAGCAAATAAGTCAATAAATTTAAATTTGGGTTTTGTTGGTGAAGGAAATGGAACATCCCAAATTATGGGTAGATATGATTGAATAAGAGGTTCTTCGGCAATAGATAATTCTTCGTGCAGCTGAGTAAGATATTTTGCAGCTGGTTTTTTAAAGTATTGTGAAATTCCGTTTATATTGTTGTGAAAATAATGAGTAAGGAATGCCAATCCATTTTGCTCTGGTTTAGTAATCTCAATCTTTAATTTCTTCCTTATTTCTGTGTATTTCACTATCTTGTTTTTGTAAGATTTCTTCAATTTTTGTACAACAAAGATATAGATTTCTCTTTACATCGTTGCCCCAAAATCTTACTACATGCCACCCATTTTTCTGTAATGTTTTGTTTACAATACAATCACGTTTTATGTTGCCCTCTATCTTATTATGCCAGAATTCCTTATTTGATTTTATTCGGCATTTTTCAATTTCCCAATCTTTCCCGTGAAAATACTCACTATCAACAAATACAGCAAGTTTGTATTTTTTAAAAACAAAATCAGGTTTTCCAAAAACTTTTTTATCATTTTTTCTATATCTTAATCCCTTAGACCATAAAGCTTTACCAAGCAACAATTCAATTTTGGTGTTTTTGCTTTTAATTGCCTTCATGTTTTTTGTCCGCTGCTCTTTAGTCAAAACGTCCATTTTATTTTTTATCTATTGCTGTTTCTTTCTTCAAATTGCAGGTAAAATTGAAATAAATGAATTCCAGTCCACGGGAATAAGGTCGGCAACAAAATATAACCTGGCCTCCCGGCCATTTTTATCCTTGCGGAACGCAGCAAGTTTATAATTACATCCGGACCTTTATCCTACCCGGGTGTTTTGTTCCCCGTTACTGCACCGCATTTAGGACAATATGAAGCAGCATTAATTACCTTAAAATTACAATTATTACATAAAACATAGAACTCCAGATCGAATTTTTGTCCACATTTTTTGCACGATTTTTCAAAAGGGAAGTTTACTGTATTGCAGGAATGACAGAATAGCCTGTTGGAAAAGGGACCATCCCCGGCATATCGTTTTATCTTTCTTATTGCAAACCTGATTAATAAGAAGGTGATGATAAGTAGCAGTAAAAAAGATAAAATTGGATTCGTAATAAGGGTAATGCTGATATTGTAAAATGTGTGGATAAATGCAGCTATCAGTAAGTAAGGCACAACATTAATAAAATATTTTCCCTGATGAAGAAATCTGGCTTTTGCAATTCCTATACCCCAGATGGCTGCCAGCCCAATGTGTAAAGGAACAGCATTGAACTGGCGGATATAGAATGTTAATAATCCAAATTTTATTGAATAAATAATATTTTCAAATGTTGCGAAACCAAATGCAACTGTCATTGCATACACCAGCGCATCGGCTGGCTCATTGAAGTCCTTCATTTTACGTATCAGCAGAATAGTCACTGCTGCCTTGAGCAATTCCTCGTTAATTCCGACAAATCCATAAAATAGAAGTGACTTTTCAGTATTCAGATTTTCGGCCAATCCCAAATCCAAGTAATGACCGGAGACTAAAATGAACAGCTGGTTAAGTAATCCGGCAGATATAGAACTTATTAATCCGCCTATAATAAACACGAATAAAATGCTCTTTATCGGCTCGCGCTCAAATTTGTCAAATTTAAGGATAATCCACAGCCAGAATATGATGGATACCAGAAACGGGATGAGGATTATTAACATATTACAATTTACCGTTAAGTAATTATAATTCAAAATTAATATTTTTCATCTTGAATTTTTTAAAATCAGACTTCTTCTGATATTAATCAGATCAACCAGCTCTATAACCATATCCGGATTAACATCGCTTGCCATAGGCAAAATGAATTGTTCTGTTTCATCAAGGTAATTATCCATCTCAAGATTCGAGAAAAAACCGAGATGCAAATCTGTCAGATTGCTGATCCGGTCTGCTGTTTTAAGAATTTTCGCATTTGAAGAACCGGAATCAAGTATCCTTTTGAGAAATACAGGTTTTTCTTCATCGGGTCTGTGGGTGACTTCAATAACAAGGTCAACCACTTTCCAGGCCTCTTGATCTATACTCCTGAGACCGGTAATATCAGTTGACGGGACATCTTCGATTAAGTCATGAATTACTGAAGCTTTGAGCAGGACATGATCTGAAAATAGCTTATAGTCCAGAAGTATTCCCAAAGTGGCAAAAGCGTGGCGGAACTGATTGCCTCCGATTTTCCGCCGAACCCCTATTAATGCAGTGGCTTTCATAATATAAGGTGCCAAGACCAGGTTTGTCAGTTTTTCGAGATCAGACATTTTGAACAGATTTAAAGGATTAAATTTGTTATATCACGTCAAAATTAAAAAATTAATTCTTTGACAGGAAGTGAAACGATACAACCGGTTCTGAAAAACGAAGTTCATTACGCTTCTCATAATAACCTATCACATCTGTATCTAAAGATTCCAGGCCAGACTATTGATAAACCGCAACTATCTGATCGTTAAAGAATGGAAAATGATCCGCCTGATACCGGGGTGGAGGTGGATGGGATAAAGATTAAGAACTGATATCTTCATTTTAAATGGGTTGAATCATGTCATCTGTAAACTGGCAAACAGAAACGCGGCCCAGTTCTGTTCCACACCGCAGTACTAATTTTTGAGCCAAATTGTATGAACACCGGCCTGAAACAATTTTCAGTTTTATTTCGCTGTTTTTTTTTAGTACCGGCAATAGGATTAACTTATTCTCACTTCAACCTCATCATCTTTGAATAACCGGGTAAATTTAGGACAGGCAAATATCCCTTTTCGACTTAGTTCCAAAGCTCTTTGCGTTGATTTCTCTATAGGTCCTCCCTCTATATCATGGTTGTCAGGAGTTATAATATCTTCCAATCCTGTAGTCTCTTTTTCTGAAGGATTCTCATTTTGTATTTTCTTTTCTGAAAGAATGTCCACTCCTTTCACGACTTCCGGTGATTGGTTTGTCCGGGTTTTCATATACCACTTATTATATTGTTTGGGAACCCAAAGATACACAAATCTCTAACCAGGCAATATAACATGATCAAATAGTCTATTCATTTCCGGAATAAATTTCTACAGATTTGTCAGTAAATCAATATTTTCGTGTGGGGTTTCAACATTAATATCAATTATTTATGATGTTGCAGAATCCGTATCGTTATTCGATAGTATTCTGATGCTGGGACACCAGGTAACCAATGCCCCAGATCAACGCAAGGAAAATAATACCCCAGATTATTTCAGGTATTTTATCTTCTATTATAGTTTTCCAAAACATTGGCAACACTCAGTTAGACATATAAATGATCTTCTGTTACCAGAATTTCAATTTGGGTTTAGGAAGATTGTCTCCGGCAATAGGTTTATCACCCCCGGCAATAAACGGGTTAAACTTCAACCTCTCTCCACATTCCGGACAATTATCAAATAATCCGGATTTATCCCATACATCTTTTGGTAAATCCAAACAAGGGGACTGTTCGGGTTTTAGTTTAGCTTTCTTTTTTATTTTTTCAATGGTAGCGAGCACTGAAGACATCGGTTCGAATCGACAACCACAAAAAGGGCAATTCGCAATTAAACCCGTATATTGGCGTTTGTCAAATTCCCAGATATTGCGTATAGTTACTATACCGGCTCCCGGACAAAGCATTTCCTTGTCAACTTTCAGTATATTGATATCACCCGTTCCAAGCCCACAGATCACAAATCTGGCAAAAATCGTAACTGAACAAAAAAATGCATGGGATGGAAATTGGACAAGTTTCTTGCCGGTCTCTATGTCCCAAATAATTAAAGTTTTATCACGGGAACCTGACACTACATGTTTACCATCCTGCGAAACACATACAGCATTTACCTCATCAGCATGCCCTCTCAAAGTTTTAATGATCTGGCCTGTTTCTATGTCCCACACTATGAGGTCCTTGTCCATAGACCCAGACACAGCGTATTTACCATCTGGTGTGACGCAAACTGTTAAGATGCTGCCTGCATGTCCACGAAAGGTCCTTTTTACATCACCTGAATTAAGCTCCCACAAAATCAGAGTTCTGTCCTCAGAGCAGGATACAATACGTTTACTATCAGGAGTTACACACACTGACCAAATTCTACTTCCGAGTCCTGTATGTCCACCTTTAAAGACTCTGAGAGCCTGGCCTTCCTCAAGATCCCATAAGATCAGGGTGTTATCAGCTGAACTGGACACAGCATACCTGCCATCAGGTATCATACTTATGGCATGGACTAATTCCGTATGTCCGACCAGTGTTTTTAGCACATTACCATTTACCAGGTCCCACAGAACCAGGTTATGTTCCCACGATCCAAACAGGGCACGTGTTCCGTCTGATGTGGTTGCTAAAGCCTGACTAAAAGGTGAGGACTTCAGTATTCTGATTGCCTGACCTGTAATCATATCCCATAAAATGACTCTCATGTCATAAGAACAAGATACAGCGAGTTTACCGTCGGGGGTCACACATATAACGTATACTGATTTTGTATGCCAATCCTTAGGTCTGAGTACCAGACTATTTACCAAATTCCATAAAATCAGGTTATTGTCACGGGAACCAGATAAGGCCAGATTACAATATGGGGTTATACTAACTGCGAAAACCATATCTGTATGCCCTATAAGTGTGCTGAGGGTTTTGCCCGTTTCAAGGTCACATACAACCAGTGTATTGTCGTACAGACCAAATACGGCACGTTTTCCGTCCGGGCTCACACTTGCAGCAATGACTCTTTCAGAATGACCTTTAAAGGTTCTTAGTTTCTGGCCATTTTCGAGATCCCATAGTATAATAGCTTCGGAAGATCCTGATACAGCATATTTTCCATCCGGAGTTATGCTTGTTGCACTGAAAGATCCTTTAATAGTTTTTAGAATCCCGCCTTTCTCAAGGTCCCAAAAAATTATCTCATCACCTCCACATACGATTGCATATTTGCCATCCGGTGTCATACTCAGGAAAGCGACATATTTGGAATTACCCGCCAGGGTTCCTAAAACTTTACCCGTTTCAAGGTTCCATAGTATAAGGCTTTTATCGGAAGAAGCAGAAATAGCTTTTTTGCCGTCGGGTGTCATGTAAAGAGCACTTACAATTCCAGTATGCACCTCCATGATATGGATAGCCTGGCCTGTCTCAAGATTCCATAAAATCAGGGTCTTATCTGAATAGGTAGAAAGAGCACGTTTTGCGTCAGGAGTTATGCTCACTGCATGGACTCCACCAGTATGACCTGTAAGAGTTTTAAGAGCCTGACCTGTTTGCAGATTCCAAAGAATCAGTTCTAATGAACTTGATAAGGCAAATTTCCCGTCAGGAGTTATACATACAGCTTTAACAAATGAAGTATGTCCTTCCAGGATTCTAAGTACCTGAGGCATTGGATTCCAGACAGGTCGATTAAGTTCTGTTCTAAGAAATAGATGCCTGTATTGAGTTGGAGGAAGCCCCACAGCCATCTGACCCACCGGGCCACTATCAGCATAATTCCAGGCCTGCTGAACGGTAAAATAAGGGATCTCGCTGGCGTAATGTTGTAAATTGTTTGTATCCTGACCAAGGAAGTTAAAAAAATCTTTAATTATATCCAGGCGGTTCGGATTATTCTTTAACCTTTCTACTTCTAAATTAATCTGTTCCTCACACCATAAAGGAACAGTCCCGGGAAATTCTAAATCTGCTATTTCACCTTTGGCACAGGCAATCAGATCGCTTGTATATTTATCTATCCGGTACTGTCGCTCTTTATCCTCACAGATATTTACCTGATTATCGGGAATAACCTCAAGTACAACATTGAAATCACGCACAAGCTCATACGTCATTTTTACAGAAGCTTTGGCCTGAATAAAATCAAGGTTACACAGGGTTTCGGTCACTTCATCCCAGAGTTGACCCTTGGTTTGCTGCCATGGTTGCTCAACAAGTTTTCGGGTGTTGGGTTTCTTCCGGGTGGGCTCGTCCAGGTAGAGGGGCTTGCTATTGAAGTAGGAAGCAAGGGTTCTATTATATTTTATCGCGTCCAGAATTTCCATTTTGGTTTTGTTTGATCATCTCCGGCAATAAAGGGGTTGAATTTAAGTTTTTCTCCACAGGCAGGGCAATTGCCGAGGAGATCAGGCTCTTCCCAGGCTTCATCCGGCAGTAACAGGCATGAGGAATCACCTGCACCGATATGGGAATTACGAAGGATACCACGAATTACATCCGTAACTGCAGGATTTGGTTCAAACCTTTTTCCGCAAAATGGGCAGTCGGCCAGGTGACCAGAATATTGGTTCCTGTGAAACTCCCAGATTTGACGGATAGTGAGAATTCCTGGTCCGGTACAAAACATTTCCCTTTTTACACATAGAATTAAGGGTTGGCGGATGAATCCGCCTAAAATAACTCCTCCTGCATACAAAGCAATTTGCAGTATACAAAAATTCCCTGCAAAACGGGCCATGATTCTACCAGTTTGAAGGTCCCAAATGATGCATGACTTATAATCAGAAACTGATAGGACAGTTTTGCCATCCATCGCCATTAACAGGTCAGGAACACCGCCTGTTTTCCCACTGAGAGTCAATAAACGCTGACCATTTCTCAGGTTCCATAGTACGCTGGTACTGTCATATGAACTGGATATCAGATATCTTCCATCAGGCGTTATTGTTACAGACCGTATATGATCCTTGTGCCCCATAAATTTTTTCAGTGCCTCGCCACTTTCCAGATCCCAGAGGATGCAGGTTGAATCATCGGACCCTGAAACTGCACATTTACCATCAGGGGTAAAATTCACATCACAAATTCCCCATTTGTGCCCTTTCATCGTTTTAAGCAACTCTCCATTCTGTAAATTCCATAAGAAACAGGATCCTTCACCTGACACTGTAATTGCATGCCTGCCGCTTAAATCTATACAAAGACAAGTGTTATCGTAAGTAGGTCCTTCAACTGTTTTTAGTGCTTCCCCGGTATTAATATCCCAAATAATGCAGGTTTCATCACTTGATACTGAAATCAAACGTTTGCCATCCGGAGTAATCCCCAAGTTAGCAATCCCAGATTCATTGCCCTGGAAAGATTTCAACAACTTACCCGATTCAGTGTCCCATAAAATACAGGTGTTGTCACTGGATCCGGAAACGAACCGTTTACCGTCCGGTGTAAAGCTTACTTTAACAACATCCTGGGTATGTCCACCGAATGTTCTAATTTTTTGGTCACGATCAAGGTCAAATAAGACCGAATCGTTCCGTGAATGAAAAACTGCTTGTTTTTTGTCAGGACTAATACAAATACCCGTCACAGATACAGGTCCTTGATGCGCTTGCTGTGCATGACTGCTTTGTATGTTCCATATTATACAGGAATTGTCCCATGACCCAGAAATTCCGTATCTGCAATCTGCTGTGATGCTTACAGTTGTTATGCGTTCAGAGTGCCCGGTAAATTCTTTCAGCAAACTTCCTGACCTCAGGTCCCACAGAATGCAGGATTCGTCCAATGACCCTGAAAAGGCATATCTGCCATCCGGTGAAATGCTTATTGCTTCTACACTGCCCGTGTGTCCGGTGAGGATTTTCATGACTTCTCCGCTCTCCAGGTTCCACACAATACAAGTCTTATCTTGTGAACCTGATACGGCTAGTTTACCATCAGGTGTCATACTCAGGGCATGAACCCAGGATGTATGCCCATATAAGGTCCTGATTGCTTTGCCAGTGTCCAAATCCCATAAAATACAGGTGTTGTCATCTGAACCTGACAAGGCAAGTTTGCCATCAGGGGTTGTATTTACTACATTGATTTTATCTGTATGTCCCTTAAGTATTTTCAGTGGTATCCCTTTCACAGTATTCCACAGGATACAATTATTGTCCCAGGATGAGGAGAGTAATTTTTTTCCGCCATCAAAAACGCAGACCGCACTGATTGTTCCGGTATGCCCTTTAAGTATTTTTATCAACTGACCGCTTTCCAAGTCCCAAAGTATGCAAGTATTATCGCTGGAACCCGTCACGGCAAATTTTCCATCAGGAGTCATGTTAACTGCAGTAATAATGGATGAATGGCCTTTTAATGTTTTCACAATCTGACCAGTAAATATATCCCATAAAATGCAGGTACTATCCCATGAACCGGAGATGGCAAGTTTTCCATCCGGGGAAATATACACCGCAGTTACCTTGTCGGAGTGCGCATGGAGTGTTTTCAGGACTGGCGAAAGGGGATTCCAAAACGGACGCGTGGATGGATTGCTCAGAAACAGTCTTGATAAAACATTTTGTCCGGCTTGTTCAGCAACTCTTCCAACCGGCCCGTCGTCTGCATAATTCCATGCCTGCTGGATAGAAAAATGAGGGATTTCCTGGGAATAATTCTGTAAGTTGCCGGCCTCATAACCAAGAAAATTTTTAAAATCACTCAATCTGTCCAGCATGGTTAGATTATTTTTCATCCGTTCAATCTCGGCTTCAATTTTCTTCTGCGGCCAGAGTGTGATACTTTCAGGTATTTCCAGTTTTCTTATTTCCCCTTTTGCATAAGCAATCAAATCCTGTGTATATTTATCAATTCTATCCTGACGTTTTTTTTCATTACGGATGTTTTCAGCATTATCTGGGATAACCAGCAATACCTCATTAAAATCCTTTACCAGTTCAAAAGTCATTTTTGCTGCAGTTTTAGCCTGGATAAAATCGAGGTTACAAAGTGTATTTGTAATATTATCCCAAAGTTTCTCGTTATGCTTCTCTAAAATTGCAGCTTTGGTCTGTTGCCATGGCTGCTCAACAAGTTTTCGGGTGTTGGGTTTCTTCCGGGTGGGTTCGTCCAGGTAGAGGGGCTTGCTTTGAAAGTAGGAAGCAAGGGTGGAGTGGTAACAGGTTTTAATTGTTGGCATCTTTTTAATTTTCAAACACCGGCGGGAACTTCGTACACCGCCGGGTTTTTGGGTTTCTTGGAATCCGTCGGCGTCTTTCTGACCCAACGGTGTTTGGGAATACATTATTCAATTATCAAGTTTTTAATTATTTTATCGTCATGGTATTGTTGGTGATATTCAATAAATTCCGATTTGGAGTTAAACCATCCGATCACCTTGTCACGTTTCATTTTGGTTGGTTTCACTGCTATCACACTCAGATAGGACGACCATGGATAATCCATCATCATTTCACAAAAACCATGGTGAACAGGGTTGTTGTGGATGTAAA